>JAEEGL015839011.1_pt1 | contig 21320 bp, 12 predicted proteins | sample 9134231 | NCBI WGS metagenome assembly JAEEGL01 (sample SAMN16246548, study PRJNA631951) | gut metagenome | biome: gut microbiome; feature: rumen; material: fiber-attached | host: Bos | place: Iran: Karaj | collected 2018-10
GAGGTCAACATACCCTTCCACATGAAGTACGACGACACCACCAAGGGCAAGGAGCTGCACATAGACATACCCAAGGGCCTGCAGACCATAGACTCAAGCAACGTGGTGGAGTTCCTCCGCTTCAGACACACCAACCCCTGGTATGCCTCCCAGGGCTATAAGAGCTACAGCGGCGGCGACATACAGAGGTCGGAGGTCCAGAGGGAATTCGTCCAGAAGGTAATCTCCGAGTGCCTTAAGAGGGGCAATCTGCTGAAGGTCGTAAAGTTCTGCGTCGAAAACATCGACCACAACATCACCCTGACCACCGGATTCAAGGTCGCCAAGAAGGCCATGAAGGGCCTTTCGGGCGAGGATATAACCATGTACGCCATGCCCGGCACCGACGTGACCATATCGGGCCTATCCTTCTGGCAGGTGGACAAGAAAAAGGTCTACACCATGCTCGAGGAGATCTACGGCATCAACAAAGAGGAAGCCCCGGCTGAGACTCAGCAGGTGACGCCGTGAGACCTTTAAGGGCGGCGGGGCGAACGTGGGCGGTCCTGGTCCTGCTGCTCATATTCACAGCCGCGTTTCCTGCCGCTGCCCATGCCGAAGCCAGCTTTACCGATGTGAGGGAGGGCTACTGGGCCGTACCCTACATAAGCCTCGCCAAGAGCTCGGGCCTCATCGAAGGCTATGTGCTGCAGGACGGCAGCGCCGAATTCAGGCCCGAGAGGAACGTTACCAAGCAGGAATGCCTGGTGATGCTGTACAACACACTGAAGCTGGCGGGAGCCTTGAGCGAAGACCCCGTCCCCGACTACAGCGGTTTTTACGAAGGCTGTGACCCTCCCGCGACGGGAGAACCCAGGGGGATCCCCGCCTGGGCAAGAGAATTTGTTTCCTACGCCCTATCTCAGGGCATATGCAGCGAAGACGATTTTTCAAGCGATATAGACGCCGACGGAAGGTCGGGCGGTTATTCCTATGCGAGCCGCCAGCTCATAGCCAAGTGGACCTCGAAAGCCCTGGGCTGTGAAGAAGCCGCCTTTTTCAGACCGGTCTACGACGACTGGGAGGACGCCGACCCCGAAATGCTGGTCTGCATGGACGCCCTCTGCAGGCACGGCATAATGCAGGGAAACAAGGGCATGTTCTACCCGAAGAACGGGGTAAAGCGCTCCGAGATGGCGACCATATGCACGAGGCTGCTGGGCGTCAGGGCCGACGAAGCGGCAGGGACCGTGACCGACTACGGCATGCTGAGGGAGGACGGAAGCTTTAAGGAGGGCTCTTCCCTCTACGACAGCGGGAAATACCTGGATTCCCTCAGGCTGTCCGAAAGGCTGCTGAGCTTCGGCGCCAGGCTGGTCTCCGCCGACGGCGGGACCGGGCTTTTGAGCTTTGAGAACGAGAGCGGGAGCTTTTCGTATCTCGTTCAGCCCGGCACAGACCTGGTGCTGGACGGAACAGCGGTGGACTTTCCCGTCCTCGCCGGGATGGAAGGCGAGACCGCAGTCGTCTCATACTATTTCTGCGGGGAGCCCGCCGTGGTGATACAGACGGCGCCCAAAGTCCTTACCGGCCGCATCAGGGCCGTGAAAGACTGCAAAGACCACAGGCTGCTCACCCTGAGCCTTGAGGATAACACCCGGGTCAGCTTCGTGCTCGGTCCGGACTCCCTGACCCAGGGCGAGATAATAAAGGACCGCAGCTGCCGGTTCATAGCCGACGGCATTGTAATACTTGAAATGAGGTAATTATGGAACTGGATCTTCTTCGCGAAAAAAAGGTGGCGGAATTGAGAGAGATAGGCAAGGCCCTGAAGATACCCGGGGCTGCCGCCATGAAGAAGAAGGAGCTTTTGGACACTCTCATAAAGATGGCAGAGGAAGCCGAGGCCGAAGCCCAAAGGGCTTCCGCGGCGAAGCCGGAAGAAAAGCCCGAAGAGGCTGAAGGCAGGACGGAAAAGGCCGAAGATCCCGCCCCGAAGAAGAGGGGAAGAAAGCCGAAGGCAGCCGTGGCGGCTGAAAACTCCGCGGAAAAGCCGGCAGAATCGGATCAGAAGGCGGGACCCGGGCCCGAAAAGGCCGAAGCGAAGCCCGCTGAAAAAGAGCAGGCCCCCGCTCCGAAAAAGAGGGGAAGGCCCGCCAAAAAGAAGACCCCGGAGGCTTCCGCGGAAACTCCCGAAAAGGCCGAAGAAGCCTCCGCCTCCAAGGCAAAAGAGTCCCTCATCGTTGATATCGTAAGGACCGGAGAGGCCGAGCAGGCTCCCGTGCGGGAGACCGTCTCCCGTCCCGACGAAGCCCCCGCTCAGGAAAAGGCCCAGGCCGAAAAGCCCGAAGAACGCAAAGACGAAAAGGACAAGGCTAAGAGGACCTACGAGCTCAAGGACGGCCGCTTTGAGACCAGGGGAATTCTCGAAGTCACCGAGCAGGGCTACGGCTTCCTGCGCTTTGAGAACTTCATGACCTCCGACGACGACATATACGTCAGCCAGATCCAGATCCGCCGCTTCAACCTCAAGACCGGCGACATGATAGAGTGCATAGCAAGGCCCGCGGCCGAAGGAGACCGCTTCGGAGCCCTGCTCTTCGTAAAGACCGTCAACGGAGACGAGCCGGGCAAGGCCATCAGGAGAAAGGACTTCTCCGAGCTCACCCCCATCTATCCCGACAGGCGCATCGTGCTTGAAAAGGGCAGCGCGGCCCTCTCCATGCGAATGACCGACCTGGTCGCGCCCATAGGCTTCGGCCAGAGGGGCCTCATAGTCGCTCCCCCCAAGGCGGGCAAGACCACCATACTCAAGCAGATCGCCCAGAGCATTGAAAAGCAGGGCCTCGACGCCGAGCTCATAGTCCTGCTCATAGACGAGCGCCCCGAGGAAGTCACCGACATGAAGCGCTCCATTAACGGCGAAGTCATTTACTCCACCTTCGACGAGCAGCCCCAGCACCACGTAAAGGTGGCCGAGATGGTACTGGCAAGGGCCATGAGGCTTGTCGAGCACGGAAAAGACGTGATCATACTCCTCGATTCCATCACCCGCCTCTCCAGGGCCTACAACCTGGTGGAGCCCCCCTCGGGCAGGACCCTGTCAGGCGGCCTAGACCCCGCGGCCCTGTATAAGCCGAAGAAGTTCTTCGGAGCCGCCAGGAACATGGAAGAGGGCGGCAGCATCACCATACTGGCGACAGCCCTCATAGAGACCGGCAGCCGCATGGACGACATGATATTCGAGGAATTCAAGGGCACCGGCAACATGGAGATACACCTTGACCGCAAGCTCTCCGAAAAGCGCATCTTCCCGGCCATCAACCTGAACAAGTCGGGCACCCGCCGCGAGGACATGCTCATGAGCCCCGACGAGCTGGAAGCCGTCTGGATGATGAGGCGGGCAGTCGCCGACATGGGCATTCAGGACGCCACCGAGAAGATAGTCTTCGAACTGGTCCACACCAGGAAGAACGCCGATTTCATCGAACGCTTTAAAAAGATAAGGCTGTAAGAGGCCGAAAGGACAGTATTCGCACATCCTATGGATCTTGACAGGATATTCATGAAAAACGCCTCCCCCACCAAGGTGGGCGGCCAGGCCATACTGGAGGGGCTGATGATGCAGGGCTCCAGAGCCCTCGCCATCGCCATGCGCGAGCCCTCCGGAGACATACACCTTACCGTGGAGCCTATTCCCGCTCCCCCCAAATGGAAGAAATGGCCGGTGGTGAGAGGCGTCATGTCCTTCGTCACCAGCCTTGTGAGAGGCACGGGAGTTTTGCTCTACTCGGCTGAGGTCCTCGAAAAGCTGGAAAGAGAGCAGGGAAGCGGCGGAGCCGAAGAGGAAAAGGACAAGCTGACCCTCTTCCTGGAAAAGCATTTCGGGGAGAAGGGCGCCGAAAACGTCATGCTCTACTCCTCGGTGGTCTTTTCAATACTGATGACGGTGGGCATATTCATCATACTTCCGACCCTGCTGATGAATTTCCTTAAGGGCGCGGGCCTTGAGAACGTGGTGCTGCTCAACCTCTGCGAAGGCGTGCTCAGGATATGCATGTTCGTGATATACGTGCTGGCCATCAGCCGCATGGCGGAGATACACCGGGTCTTCCAGTACCACGGGGCAGAGCACAAGACCATACACTGCTTTGAGAGCGGCCTCGAACTGACTCCCGAGAACGCCCAGAGCTTCTACACCCTCCACCCCCGCTGCGGCACCAGCTTTCTCATGTTCGTAATGGTGATATCCCTGCTGGTCTTTTCGCTGCTGGGCTGGCCGAGCCTTGTAAAACGCATACTTTCAAGGCTTCTGCTGATACCGGCGGTCGCGGGGCTCTCCTACGAGCTGCTCCAGTGGACCGGCCGTCACGACAGCGGGCTGGTGAAGATCCTGAGCCTTCCCGGCATAATGCTGCAAAAGCTCACCACCGCCGAGCCCGACCTTAAGCAGCTGGAGGTCGCCATAGCCGCCATGAAGGCTGTGCTGCCCTCCCAGGAGGACCCGGGCGCTCCGGTCGATTACTGGGTCGGGACCGTCAAACAGGACGGGACTTTGGTCAAAAGCGAGGAAGAGACCGAGGCATACATAAAGGAAAAAACGAAATAAAAGCAGGAGAGCTTCGAAAAGCGCAGGCCTTCGGAGCTTTTCGCTTTTCTGGTGAAGCGCCGCCTTATGACCGTAAGAGAATTTCAGAACAAGTGCATAAAAAGCCTTAAGGAGGCGGGCTGCCCCTGCCCCGAAGACGAGGCCGAAAAGATCATGCTTTCGGCCTGGGAAAAGGACAGGCTGTGGCTCTTCACTTCGCAGCGCCTTAAGGCCGGGGCTGAAGAGCAGGAAAGAGCGGAGAGGCTGCTTTCCGAAAGGCTTTCGGGAAGGCCTCTTCAGTACGTGCTGGGCAGAGCCTATTTCATGGATCTTGAGCTCTTCGTCGACGAGAGGGTCCTCATACCCAGGCAGGACACCGAGCTCATCGCCGAGACCGCGGCGGAGTGGATAAAAATGCGTTTCGGATCCGGGCTTAGCAGCTCCGGCGCGCAGGCCTCGGAAGATGCAGACTCAAGCGGAAACAGTTCGTCCGGGATCTCGGAAGCTGCCGCAGAGAAGGCGTCGGAAAGCCCTGATCCCGAAGAAAGGAAGGCCGCTCCCAAAGCCCTCGACCTGTGCACAGGCTCGGGAGCCCTGGCAGTATTTCTTAAGCACAGCTTCCCCCGCCTCGACGTCACGGCAAGCGACATATCCCCCGAAGCCCTTGAAATATCCGGGCTTAACGCGAATAAATACGATTGTTATATAACATTTGTTCTAGCTGACCTTTTCGAAGACCCGGGCGAAGATCTGCTTTCGGGGCCCTTCGATCTCATAGTGAGCAATCCCCCCTACATCCCGACCGGCGATATACCGGGCCTCATGGCCGACGTGAGGGATCACGAGCCGTCCCTCGCCCTGGACGGAGGGGAAGACGGCCTTGACATCGTAAGGCGCATCATCTCTGAAGCCCCGGCAAGGCTTTCCCCCGGGGGTCTGCTTCTCATCGAGATGGGGGAGGGGCAGGAAGAGGCCGTCATATCCCTCGCAAAAGAATGCGGCGCATACGATGAAACAGAAGTCCTGAAGGACCTGAACGGCCATCCCAGGATGCTGCGCTGCCTTCGCCGCTGAGGGTGAAAGAGCCCCTTTGCCATTGCCTTATGAGCATCTGTCCATGCCGCCGGCCGGAGTGTTTTGATCCGGCTGAGTCTTATTGCATATGATCTTACGGCGGCTGCCATACCCGGGCACGGCAGAGATATCCTCAACGGACAGAGCCGTGTCTTCATCAGCGGGATATCCCTCTTCATTCTTTTTTCAGGAAGGATATCCGTAAATCTTCGGCCTGCATTTTATGCATCGGGGTCATCTTGTTTGTCTTGAAGTAAAAAAAAGATTGATCCTTGCATTAAAAACAAAACAGTGGTAAATTGTGCGGAATATACCGCAATCGTTATTTTTTATCCGGCATGATAGGAGAGGTGTGATTATGCAACAGATCATTATCAACAGCATCGACAAGAGCGCAGAAGACATCAGCAAACTCGCGAAAGACATATGGGATAATCCCGAGATGGGCTGGACCGAGTTTAAGGCTGTTGAATGGACATCGGCGGTCCTGGAGAAATACGGTTTCAACGTCGAAACAGGCGCTTACGGAATGCCGACCGCCATCAGAGCAGTCTGGGGAGAGGGCAAGCCCGTAGTCGGTTTCGCGGCCGAGTATGACTGTCTGCCCGGGCTTTCGCAGAAGGTATGCAGCCATCAGGAGCCCGTGGTCGAAGGCGGCATCGGACATGGCTGCGGCCATAATCTTCTCGGAGCGGGCTGCCTCGGCGCGTGCATCGGTCTCAAAGCGGCGCTCGAGGAGAGCGGAAAGCCCGGTACGGTCATCTTTTACGGCTGCCCGGCTGAGGAGCAGATGACCGGAAAGGGCTTCATGGCCAAGGCCGGCGCCTTTTATGAATGCGACTTCACCTACGCCTGGCATCCCGGCACCAGAAGCAGGGACAGCTTCGGCCTTATGACCGGCGTCGAGGGCTTCTGGGTGAACTTTCACGGCAAGACCTCTCACGCTGCCGGAGCTCCCCATCTCGGGAAGTCAGCCCTCGACGCAGCCCAGCTCATGAACATCGGCACAGAGTTCCTCAGAGAGCACCTGACCGACGACGTGCGCATCCACTATATATACACCGAAGCCGGCAAAGCCCCGAATATCGTTCCGGACAGCGCTTCCGTCAAATATTTCGTAAGGGCCATCGAGCCGGCGACCCTCAAGGACGCCAGGGAAAAGGTCCTCGAATGCGCCAGAGGCGCCGCGATCATGACCGGCACCACCTATGACATCGTGCGCATGGGCGGACTTTATCCGACCCTCCCCAACACCGTTCTCGGCGAGGCCGTACAGGCAGCCAGAAAGATCGTTCCCCTCGAAGAGTACACCGAGGAAGAGCTCAGGTTCTGCGATGAGATCAACCAGACCGATCCGGCCTACAGGCCCGGCGTCACCAAGCCCATCAACTATGAGGACCAGAGTCCGAATTATCAGAACGGATTCGGCTCCACCGATTACGGCGACGTAGAGCATATATGTCCGGGCTTTGCCGTAAGCGAAGTCACGGCAGCCGCGCTCAGCGGCGGACACAGCTGGAAGATCACGGCCTGCTCCGGATCGACCGTGGGCATGAAGGGAATGATACGCGCCGCCAAACTCATGGCGATAGCCGCGTTTGACGTCATGACCGATCCCGCGAAGCTCCAGGCCGCCAAGGACGAGTTCAGGGAAAAGATGAACGGTGAAGTCTACGAATGTCCGATAGACGAGAGCGTAGCCTGGCCGTACAAGTAAAGGCGGTGCCCCCTGACCGGGCTGCAGCAGCCTAATTACGTCAAAAAGCTTGAAAAATAAGGCTTCTTGATGTATTCTGTCATTTAGCGGTCCCTCCGGGGCCCGCCCGGGGCATCCGTCCCCGGTAAAAAAGACATACCAACGAGGTAAAAACATGAGCAAAAGGATAAAGACCGCTGCCCTGCTCCTTACAGGCGCCATGCTGCTGGCCGTCCTTTCCGGCTGCGTGCTGGCAGAGACAGGCTTCAGCTTCAACGCCGACGGCAGCGTCAGCGTCACCGACGGCTTTTATTACAGTGAGGATTACTTCAAGTCCATAGACCAGACCCCTCAGGAGTTCTTCGCCAGCCTTGAACAGCCGGTGTACGACGTCAGCACCGCCTATGCCGACGGCAAGACATACTACGGCTTCTGCAGGGACACCGCCTTCGGCAGCGTGGCGGAGCTCCTCAAATACCGCGGCGAGAATCTGGACCAGATCCCCTGGAATATCACCGAATTCAGCGAAAACGGCCGCAAGGCTCTCCGCGTCGAGTACACGGTGAGCGCCGAAGAAGCGGCTGCCGAGCTCAGTCAGTACGAGGGCGTCGACGCCGAAGACCTTGAAGATCTGGTGCTTGCCCGCCTCATCCTCAGCTTCCCCGGAGGCGTAAAAAGCGTAAGGGGCGCCGAGCCCGGAAGCTACGCCGTCAGCGGAAACAGCGCGACCCTCACCGTGAGCGGCGGCGAAGACGACTGGACAGTCGCCGTCGAAGGCTGGATCGAGGGAGACCCCGAAAAGGGCAGCCTGCCCTTCACCGACGTCAGCCCTGCCGACTACTACTACGAAGCGGTCGAGTGGGCCTACAACGCCGATCCCCAGGTGACCGACGGCACCTCTCCCACCACCTTCACCCCGGGCAAGACCTGCAGCAGGGCAGAAGTGGTGACCTTCCTCTGGAGAGCCGCGGGAAAGCCGCAGCCCCAAAACACAGACAATCCCTTCGCCGACGTGGCTGAGACCGACTGGTTCTACGAGCCGGTCCTCTGGGCTGTCGAAAAGGGCATAACCGAAGGCACCTCGCCGACCGCCTTCAGCCCCAAGAACCCCTGCAGATACGACCACATACTGACCTTCATTTACAGGGCCGTGGGAGCCGGAGAAGACGGCTGGTACATGGAGGCCTATAACTGGGCAGTGAGCTGCGGTCTCATCGAGGGCACATACAGCGGAGAGTTCGAGCTCACCGCCGGCTGCCCCAGGGCCAACGTCGTCGAATACCTTTTCAGATATGTTTCAGCCTTAAAATCATATAATTAAAACATTTAATTTAAAAACTTTAGCGGAAACGGCCCTTTCGGGCCGTTTTTTTAACGTTTACCCGTTTAAACCATTGAAGTGGAGCATAAATTGCGGTATTGTTTACTTGTCCATTATTTATTTCATGTAAATGAGGCGGTCTCCGCCCGCGTGCTTTATGTGTCAGCTGTTTGCTTCAGCGATTTAATATGTAAAAGAGGTGCTATGATGAAAAGGATGCTTAAAACCGCGGCTCTGCTGCTCACAGCCGTTATGATCATCGGCCTGCTGTCGGGCTGCATGGACACGGCGACCCAGATCATGATCGGCGATAACGGCAGGACGACCTTCGTTCAGGCTACGTATCTCGCGGAGAAAGTAATCACCGATTATGGCAAAACGCCCGAAGAACACTTCGAGAAACAGATCGAAGAGGGCGGTACCCTGGGAAGCCTCGAATGCAACGGCAACACCTACTGGGGCATCGTCCCCACACCCCAATTCTACGAGACCTTCGACGAGTTCTGCGAAGCCATGCAGCAAAGCAGCAGCACTTTGGTAAGTGCGTACAAAGATCCGGAATACGGGTATGAGACCATCATATTCGATATTCCTGCGGTCAGTAAGGTCGCGGAAGAAAACGGTCAGAATGCTGATCAGGACCCGTCAGGGTATGCGGAGCTTCTGGTCTATACCGCCAATCTCCAAATCGCCGGCCGCTGGTACGGTATCGACATGACCGGAAAAGGCAAAGATCTGGTCAAGGCCGAGCTTGAGGAAGAGGATCACGTGCTCAACCTGACCATGCCCTGCACCGATGAAGAATATCAGGTCAAGGTCTGGGGCTCCTCATCTCACGAAAAGGACGAAGAGTATAAGATGATCAGCTCAGTCAGCATGGACCTGGACAGCCCCCGGGCGGGCCTGACCCCGAGCGATCTGGACTGCGGATTTACGACCGGCGGAGAAGGCTCCATCAAGCGGGTCGAAAAAAAATGGTTCGATATGGACAGCAATGAAGTGGTCATAGGGGATATGCAGCCCTTCGAGGCCGGAAAGACCTACGGGGTCAAATTCACCGTACACGCGAAAGACGGCTCCGCCTTCGCGGATGATTTTACCGCCTATATCAACGGCGAGCCCGCCATAACCTTCGTCGACGATAACGACCCCAAAGAAAGGACCTTCGGCTATATATTCGGCAGACTGCCCGGAGATGATCCGAACGGGATCAAGACCGTTTCCGTAAGGGTCGCGGAGCCCAAAGCCGGAGCAAAGCCGCAAGCTCCGGGCGAGGTGAAGCTTGATGATATGGTGTTCCTTGATGAGGGAAACCCGGAGGGCTATAAGCTCAGATGGCTTTGGCTCGTCAGCGAAAACGAGGGCAGAGACCCGGATGACTGGGTCCCGATGGAGAAGGCCGGAATTGAGACCTTCGAGGAAGGTCATTACTACGCCCTGTACATAGACATCCCTCTGGGCAAAGCGAAGGTCTCGTATGAACTGACCGGAAAGGTCAACGGCAAGGATTGCAATCAGTGGGCTATGTCTTTGCGCAGCTCCAAGAAAGAGGCCCTGACCTTTTTCCATAACTTCGGTATGCTCGGCGGCAAAGCGCTGACCACCCCCTTCAACGACGTCCCCGGGGGCGCCTATTATGAGGACGCGGTAGCCTGGGCATACAACGCCGAGCCCCAGATCACCGACGGCAACGGCAAGGACAAGTTCATGCCCGACAAGACCTGCACCAGGGGCCAGGTGGTCACTTTCCTGTGGAGAGCGGCCGGCTGCCCCGAGCCCAAGACCAAGAAGAACCCCTTCGGCGATGTCTCCGAGAACGACTACTTCTATAAGCCGGTGCTCTGGGCCGTCGAGAACGGCATAACCGACGGCACCACGCCGACCACCTTCAGCCCCGCCAACACCTGCAGGAACAGCCACATACTGACCTTCATCTACAGGGCGGTGGGCGAACCGCAGAAGAGCGACAGCGAGATCTGGTGGCAGGACGCCTGCGATTTCGCCGAAAGGTCGGGCCTGCTCGAAGGCTCTTACGAAGCGCCCTTCGACGTCAACGCCGAGTGCCCCAGAAGCAATGTGGTATACTATCTCTACAATTATTCCAGGCTTTGATAAATAACGCCCGGCAGCCTTTTGCGGCCTGCCGGGCCGTATTTATATAACAGACCCACATAGGAACGAAAGAGGTGCTATGATGAAAAAGAATCTTAAGATCACGGCGCTGCTGCTGACAGCCGTCATGATCGCCGGCCTTCTGTCGGGCTGCGCCATGACAGCCTACGAGATCTCGGTAGATCCCGACGGCAGCGTGGAAATGTACTTCGGAACGTATTTATCCGAGGATTACTTCAAATCCATCGACACTACTCCCCAAAAGTATTATGAAAAAGAGATAGCGGCAGGGGAGAAATTGATCTGCAAATATGACCGGGACAGGGCCTATTGGGGCATGGAGCCCGACCCCCTGAGTTACGACAGCATCCCGGAATTCGTGGCAGCCGTCAGCGATATGGACGGCGTCCGCGCCAGGGCCGAGGGCGACAGGAACAACGCCAGCCTTACGATCTGGTTCGACATAAAGTCAAAGGCTGAGGTCATCAGCAGCTACGGCGGGACGGATCAGGCCGCGTACTGGGCTGAATACGCCGTCAACTTCATAGAGGTGAGCTTCCCCGAAAAATGCCTGACCGCCGACTATCCCCTTTACGGCAGGGGCGAGAGGTTCTCGAACGACAAAGGCTATACGATGTACGCCGGATACGGCGAAAAGTCCTATACCGTAATGGTCTGCGGAAGGCTGAGCAAGGACACGCCTCTTTACGCTCTTGAAAGTGTCAGCGCTCAGATCGCCAAGCCCGAGCCCGGCCAGACCCCTGAGGATATCGATATCGCGGTCACCGGCATCTGCGGCAACGTGGAGGTCGACATGATGAAGGACGGCGAGCCTCAGGCTTTCTGGTATTGCAGCGAGAACGGCTCGGACGATCAGAACGACTGGGACGCCATGGGTTACGACGATGTTTTTGAGAGAAACAAATACTACGCCGTAGAGCTCTATCTCTTCAACGATCACATGCTTTACACCCCGACAAAGGATACCGCGGTCACGGTAAACGGCGAAGAGAACGATACCACCTTCGGCGAGACCTACAGGGGCGGAGACCTCTTCCTTAACAAGGAATTCTTCCTTGAGCCGCGCTCCTACAACACGAGACCTTCGACGGGCCTCATATCGCCCGTAAGGCCTTCGTACAAGGAAGCTGTGGTCCTTAAAAACGCCAGCCTCACCGTGGACGAGCCCAAGGCGGGTCTGAATGTCTACGAGATCGAGTGGAGAGTGAGCGACGGCGATCTCGACGCCCTCGACAGGGAAAAGGCCGAGATCGAGTGGTTCAGATTCGACGACGAGTGGGTGAGCATAGACGAATACGAACGCTTCGAGGCCGGCAAGCTCTACGGTTTCGACCTCAAGATCCCCGTAAAGGAGAACGTCGAGCTCTCCGGTGACCTGCAGCTCTTCATCAACGGCGAAAAGCAGAGCGCGGGCTATTCTGTGTTTGGCGAGCTCAACGGTTCCCCTGCCGCTGTATTCAGCTGGGACTATTCCATTCCCGAGGCGGCAGGCCCCGGCAGCCCCGGCGGGCCCGGCGGATTGACCACTCCCTTCACCGACGTGACCATGGATGACTACTACTTTGACGCCGTGGTCTGGGCCTACAACGCAGAGCCTCAGATCACCGACGGCAACGGCAAGGACAAGTTCATGCCCGAACAGACCTGCACCAGGGGCCAGGTGGTTACCTTCCTATACAGGGCCCTCAGATACCCGCTGATATACTCAGGCGACAACCCCTTCAAGGATGTCAACTCCTTCGATTACTTCTATAAACCGGTCCTCTGGGCTTACAGCAATCCCAGTCAGGTGACGGACGGCACCACGGCGACCACCTTCAGCCCGGGCAAGGCCTGCACCAACGCCCAGATACTGACCTTTATCTGGCGCGCCATGGGAAGGCCCAACGACAAGGGCGCCGAAAAGACACCCGAGTACTGGAGGGACGCCTACAACTGGGCGGTCTCCAAGGATCTGCTCGAGGGCACCGGAATCAGCGAGAAGAACATCAACGAGCCCTGCCCGAGAAAGAACGTGGTCCAGCTCCTCTACCTCTATTACGTGATGACCAGCGCGAGCTAAGGCTTGAATAAGAAACCTTTTGCGCCCGCCGCGCGTCCTTAAAGGCTGCCCGCGGCGGGCGGATAAATGCGTTTGACCGTTAATACAAATACATTTTACAGAGGTGTCACCAATGAAGAAACAATTTAAGATCCCCGCATTGCTCATGACAGTTATAATGCTCATGAGCCTTCTGACGGGCTGCTTTTCGCAGGTAAGCATGATCCAATTCAATGATGACGGCACCGTGCTGTTCAGCTCTGCTCAGTATGTACTCGAAAAGGGCCTTGATGACAACAATCTGACGCCCGAACAGTATTACTCCGAACAGCTCAGGAACGGCGGAAAGCTGGAGAGCATCGAGATCAAGGGCAATAAGTACTGGGGAGTTACCCCCGAGCCCGTGCTCTACGAATCCCTCACCGAGTTCCTTGCCGGCCTGGAGGACAATAACCTTATAAGCGCCGAACTGGTGGGGGGCGGTATCGTCATCGATTACAAGGTCGAAAGCTTTACGTACAGAGGCGAGAGCCAGTCGGAAGACGGCAGCTTAGACCTGATACCCGAAGAGTACCAGCCCATGATGGTCGACCGGCTCGTCATCAGTTTCCCCAGAGGCGAGTACGATGAGGAATACGGCCTGATCGATCTGAATTATCCTGAAGAGAACGAATCTCTTATCAGCCTGACCGATAACGGCCGGGTAGTAATACTCGAGATGGGTCTTGCCAGCGAAGAATATCACGTTCAGATCGCGGGAGGCCTTAAGCAGCCGAAGCAACTGTACATGACCGTCGAGAGCGTCGATATCGGGATACCGATGCCGATGCCCGGCTATAAGACCGGCAATGTGATCATCGCTCCTCCCGAGTGCCAGCCCGAAAACTCCTGCTCAGTGATGCGGTTCGAGGATAAATACTTCACCTGGTACTTAAACGACGGCAGCGAGGACTGGAAAGAGCTCGATTACGACGATGAATTCGAAGCCGGAGAACAGTACGGAGTGCGTTTCTGCTTATTGCCCGGCGAGCGCTATTGTTTTGATCCTTCGATCACTGAGATAAGGGTCAACGGTGAACCGGCCATGGTCAGAGGGGGCTTGGAAGGAATTTACGTCATCTCCTACAAGTTCGATCCTCTGCCGACCGGCAAGAAAAAACTGACCACTCCCTTCAACGACGTCTCGGCATCCGATTATTACTATGAGTCCGTGGTCTGGGCCTACAACGCCGATCCTCAGATCACCGACGGCAACGGCAAGGACAAGTTCATGCCCGACAAGACCTGCACCAGGGGCCAGGTGGTGACCTTCCTCTGGAGGGCTTGCGGCTGCCCCGAGCCCAAGTCGGACAAGTGCCCCTTCACCGACGTGAAAAAAGACGATTATTTCTACAAGCCGGTGCTCTGGGCTGTTGAAAAAGGCATAACCGAAGGCACTACGGCGACCACCTTCAGTCCGGAAAAGACCTGCACCAACGCGCATATACTGACCTTCCTCTACAGGGCCGTTGGCGCCGGCGACGACGGCTGGTATCAGGAAGCCCTGAACTGGGCCAAGAGCAAAGGGATCCTGGGCGATTCCTACAGCTCCGGCTACGACGTCAAGGCTGATTGTCCCAGAAAGGACGTGGTATACTACCTGTTCAATTTCGCCCAGTCGGGCCACCATTGATCCTGAAAAACCGGAAACAAACAGGTGTTTCTGAAAACAGGCGATAAAAGGAGGTCGATCGATATGAAATCAAAATATAGGCTCGCAGCTCTGCTTACGGCCCTGCTGCTGGTCCTCAGCGTGCTGTCCGGCTGCATCGCGCAGGATATGCGGGTCTCCTTCGGCGACGACGGGAAGATCACCTGCATCGTCACCAATCTGATCGCCCAGTCCTATTTCGAGGCCGCAGGGACCGATGCCCGGACTCATTTCAAGAAAGAGATCGAGAGCGGAAAAGAACTGATCTCAAAGACGATAGGCAAAGAGACCTATTACGGGCTCAGGACCGAGCCCTTTGAGTTCGATACCATCGAGGAGTTCTGCTCGGCGGCCGAGCTGGGCGTCATCGACGCTTTCAGCGTTACGGCCCAAAACGACGGAGGCTATATCAGCGCGACCGTGACGGTCGATATGCCCGCCAAGGCAGAAGTTGAGGAAGCTGCGGAGAGCAACGGAGCCGCCGCTCTCGCAAACAAGGCTGTCAAGGTCCTTAACGTCCATTTTCCCCAGAAGGTCAACTCATATGCGGGCTCCTACTCTGTCACGATAAACAACGATCAAAAGGATCTCGAGGCTGTGCTCTATTACTTTGACGAGGCCTACAGCTTCCGTGTGACAGGGTATCTGAGCAGCAGCTACGTGGTCAACGCCAGCCTGAAGATCGGAAAGCCCGAGGAAGGCTGGACTCCCGGCGGTCTTATGAGAAATGCCCGTCTCGAGTCCTATCCCCGCGGCTCCGCGGATCTCACCGGCGCCGAGTGGCACTGGTATGATGTGAGCGGGACCTCCAAGACCGAGATCGGAACAGATGAAGCCTTCGTTCCCGGCAGGACCTACGCTGTCGAGTGCACGCTCCGCCCCTCAAGAGGATTCATGGCCTGCGAATACACCGACTGCTATATCTGGGATCAGAGCAGCAGGGGAGTATACATAGGCGGACTTGAGCCCGACATGATCTTCATCACCGGCCGGTATAAGGTTCCCGGAGAAGAGCCGGCGGTGTACCAGCCCACGCCCGTGGTCTTCCCCGACGACGAAACCTATACCGTCATGCCCGAAGAAACGGGCAAGATCTACGACACGACGGTGACTCTTGATAAGATAGAGCTTGAGATCGACGAGCCTCGCATTGGGGTCACTTACCCCGATCTCAAGTGGAAGTTCAAGGATCCCGAGGGCATAGACGCGGATAAGATCCGCTTCAAATGGTTCGGGAAGGCTTCCGGGACTACCGACGTCGACTGGGAGGAGATAAACGGGAACTATGAATTCGAGGTCGGCAGCGAATTCGGCTTCGAAATGTATATCGCTTTTGAAAAGGGATACGCGGTCAACGAAGAGACGAAGGCGTTCGTCAACGGGAAACCGGCGGATTTCGGCAGGAACGGTTCCAGGGAAGAATGGGTCATCTCCTTCGACTTCCCGCCCCTTAAGGAGCCTCCCGTTCAGCTGCCTTCTTCGAGAAACATACCCTTCGTCGACGTCCGTGACAGCGATTACTTCAGGGAAGCCGTCGTCTGGGCGTTTAACGCCGAGCCTCAGATCACCGACGGCAACGGCAAGGACAAGTTCATGCCTGAACAGACCTGCACCAGGGGCCAGGTGGTGACCTTCCTCTGGAGAGCTGCCGGCTGCCCCGAGCCCAAGACCAAGAAGAACCCCTTCGGTGACGTCTCCGAGAACGACTACTTCTATAAGCCGGTGCTCTGGGCCGTTGAAAAAGGCATAACCGAAGGCACCTCGCCGACCGCCTTCAGCCCGGCCAAGACCTGCACCAACGCCCACATACTGACCTTCCTCTACAGGGCCGTGGGCGCCGGAGAGGACGGCTGGTACGAGGAGGCCTTCAGCTGGGCTGATAACAGCGAGATCATAAAGGGCTCCTTCAATGGGACCTACGACGTCAAGGCCGACTGCCCGAGAAAGAACGTGGTCTATTATCTCCACCGATTCGCGTTTATGGACGCGGAGTAGGAACAAAGGCCCGCGGCGGTCTCGCGTAAATAACAGCTAATGTCAAAAGGCTTGAGTTTTCAAGCCTTTTGTTTTATTGTAATTATGTATGGAGATAAACAGGCATTCCCAAAGATGAATTATAAAAGGGGTTGATCAAGATGAAATCAAAGTTTAAATGCGCGGCTCTGCTGCTGGCCGCGGTCCTGCTTATGGGTTCGCTGTCCGGCTGCGTGATGATGGGCGTTACGATCTCCGTCGGCAAGGATGGCCCGGAATCGTTCAGTTACTCGGGCCTGGTGCTGGAGGAGTTCATTACGGAAAAATGCCATTCCACTCCGCAGGAATACTTCAAAGACCAGATAGCGGCGGGAAACACCCTCATAAGCGACAGTTACAAAGGGCATAAGTACTGGGGCTTTGAGACGGAGGTCGTCGGATACGGCGGATCCGACGAGGTCCTGGAGGCTTTGAATGAAACAGGCGCAATAAAAGCCGACATCGTAAAAAAAGGCCGGGAATACAGTTTAAAGCTGACCGTCACAGTCGATACCGCCAGTATCAATGTCAGCGGCGCGGATCCGTCCGAATATGAAGAGTACGAAGAATTGGCCCTCTGCAGGCTGAAGCTTTCGTGCCCCTACGGCTGGTACGATCCCTCCGATCCGGATATCAAATTCGACAAGGGAAAGGTCGGCGGCAAAAATATAGTCGTGACCCTGCCCTGCAAGTCCGAGTCGTACACGTACACCATATACGGGCTTTACAGAAAGCCTGCTCCTGTCATATACGATCTTTTCTTCGACATCGATGAGCCCGAGATCGGCGCAGAGCCCGGAGAGCTCCGCGATCTGACTGCCGGTGACGGAGGCGATGAAGAGTTTTCTGTCATGCCGTGCAGCGTGTACTGGCTGAGAAGCAGGTCGCCGAGCACATCTTTGGACGGCTGGGAGGAGATCGCCGGCTGGTCATATGAGTACTCCGGCGAGGGATACTCTAAACTTCCGGTATTCGAAGGCCCGACCCCGGTGTTTGAAGAGGGATACTATTACGCCGTCCGTATGACAGTGAGGTCGGATATCTGGGACTACGAATTTACTTTCGGAGAAGGCGTGACCGCCGAGGTGAATGGCAGAAGGACCGACCAGATGGCGATCCCCCTTTACGAGGATGAGCGTACGGCCAACGTATTCCACTGCTTCGGCAAGCTGATAGAGACAAAGCCCCTTAAGAAGATCGATATAGAGGTGGATCCTCCCGCGGCCGGCGCCGAGATAAAGGCGCCCGAGAGCATACTGGCGGACGGCGGAAAGACCGGCGTAAAGATCGGCAGATGCGAATGGCTGGTCTGCGCTAATGAGTCTGTGGCATGGGACATTATGGCATGGGATCCGCTGGAAAGCGGCGGGGTCTTCGAGGAAGGCAAGAGCTACGCCTTGTACATCGGCATCGATGCCCAGAGTCCCTATGTCTTCGATCCGGATCTTACCGAAGCGTATATAAACGGCGAAAAGACCAACCAGAAGGCTATGGAACTGGCGAGCGGTACCGACAGGGCAGATGTCTTCCACGACTTCGGAAAGCTTGAGAATGCGGCCGGCAAGCCGGTGAGCAAGGTCGAAATAGAGCTTGAGGCTCCGAAAGCCGGCGAAAAGCCCGCTTCCCCCGGCGCCGTCTACGGCGACGGTTCCGAGAACGCCGTTGCGGTCAAAGGGGGCGTATGGCTCAGGTGTTCCGCAGACAGCGCGGACCTCGAAGACTGGACGCCTATGGGCAAGGATGAAAAATTCGAGGACGGAAAGTATTACGCCTACAGCGGTGTCATCTCGCCGGGCAGCGGATACGCCGTCAGCGGAAAGACCAGGGCGTATATAAACGGCAATCCGACCAACCAGACCGCCGCGGAGCTTTTCGAAAACGGCGTCATGACCGTATTCCACAGCTTCGGCAAACTGGGCGCGACAGTCGGAAAAGCCGGGACTCCCTTCGTCGACGTTCCCAAGGGCGCATACTATGAGGGCGCCGTGGACTGGGCCTACAACGCCGAGCCTCAGATCACCGACGGCAACGGCAAGGACAAGTTCATGCCCGAACAGACCTGCACCAGGGGCCAGGTGGTGACCTTCCTCTGGAGAGCCGTGGGATGCCCCGAGCCTAAGACCAAGAAGAACTCCTTCGGTGACGTCTCCGAGAACGACTACTTCTATAAGCCGGTGCTCTGGGCCGTTGAAAAGGGCATAACCGAAGGCACCTCGCCGACCGCCTTCAGCCCGGCCAAGACCTGCACCAACGCCCACATACTGACCTTCCTCTACAGAGCCGTGGGCGCCGGAAAAGACGGCTGGTACGAGGAAGCCCTCAACTGGGCTGACAACAGCGAGATCATACTTGGCTCCTTCGAAGGCACCAACGACGTCAAGTCAGACTGCCCGAGAAAGAACGTGGTCTACTACCTTTACAGGTTCGCGTTTATGGACGCGGAGTAAGTCCAAAGGCCCCGCGGGGCTGTCCGTGTAAATAATATGTAATGTCAAAAGGCTTGAGTTTTCAAGCCTTTTGTTTTATTGTAATTATGTATGGAGATAAACAGGCGTTCCCAAAAATGAACGATAAAAGGGGTTGATCAAGATGAAATCAAAGATTAAGCGTGCGGCTCTGCTCACGGCCCTGCTGCTGGTCCTGAGCCTGCTCTCGGGCTGCGCCGCAGAGAACTTCGAGCTCAGCTTCCTCGACGACGGCAGCGTGCAGTACGCCCGGTCGAGATACATAGCCGAGTCCTACATAAGCAGCCGTGGCTCCACTCCACAGGAATACTACAAGGCCGAGACTGCCGCAGGGGGCACTCTCGACTGGTTCGAAGCCGATGGGGAGACCTACTGGGGCATAGCTCCCGTCATCAATAAATACGATTCATACGACGATCTGCAGAAGGCGATGGACAGGGAAGAGGGGGTCTCAATGGTCATAAGGACCGACGGAGGCCGCCAGTATGCCCAGTTCACCTACGAGATCCCCTCCCTTTCAGAGGGCATTGAACAGTACGCCGAAAACGCTTCCGAGGCAGACTTCGCGGGCAAAGCCGTCGCAGTCGTAAAGCTGCGCTTCCCCGGAGGGGTTAGAGCGACCGAAGGCCTCGACGAGACCAGGACCGCCGTCAGCGCCAGCGGAAGCGGCCAGCTGATCACGACGAGGCTCTGCGCCAAAGAGAGCTCTTACAAGGCCGTGATATCTGGCTGGCTCGAGGGCAGCAGCGGCGGAGTCGTCGAAAACCTCAGCATGACCATAAGCGAACCCATAGGGGGCATCAGCACTCCCGCTACCGTCAGCTTCAGCGTCAGCGACAACGGGGCAGGCGGCATCGACAGGTCCACCGAGAAGACTTACTGGTTCAGGAAGAACGCCGAAGGCACCTGGGATCTGATCGAAGACCAAAACACCCTCTTCCGCACCGGAGAATATTACTCCGTCGATTACTACGTATACGTAAAGGGAGGCTACACCATCAGCGACGGAGCAAGCGCCACCGTCAACGGCCTGCCCTCCGACACCACCTACAGCAAGGTCAAGTATTCCGACAACCGCATACGCATAACCGCCAACTTCGGCCCTCTGGAGGGCGAAGCCCGGGAGCAGCGCATGATAGAGCAGGTCTGGTTCACCATCGATCCTCCCAGAGAGGGAGCGACCCCGGCCGATCTTAAGTGCAGCGTGCAGACTGCCCCTGCCGGAGCCCTCGATCCTTCAAGCCAGGCCGTGGTCTGGTACCGCTGCTCCTCCAAGTCCAGGTCGGTGAACAAGTGGGTGGAGGTCAAGCCCGGCGAGGCCTTTGTAAAGGGCATGTTCTACTCCCCCGACGTCTTCCTCTACGCCGCCGACGGCTACGCATTCAGCCCCCTGACCGAGGGCTGGATCAACGGGGAAGCCCCCGACACCTATTTCGGCAGCTTCTACAAATCTGACAGGAAGGTCTATCTGGCCCGCATGTTCGACGCCGTGGGAGGAATACCCTTCACCGACGTGGCCGATTCCGCCAACTACCGCGATGCGGTCTACTGGGCCTACAACGCCTGCCCCCAGGTGACCGACGGAACCTCCGCGACCACCTTCAGCCCCGACCGCATATGCAACAGAGGCCAGGTGGTGACCTTCCTGTGGAGAGCCGCGGGAGAGCCGGAGCCAAGGACAACCGAGAATCCCTTCTACGACGTGAGCGTCTCCGACTACTTCTATAAGCCGGTGCTCTGGGCGATCGAGAACAAGATCACCGACGGCACCGGAGACCATACCTTCTCGCCCTACGTCACCTGCAGGAACAGCCACATACTGACCTTCATCTGGAGAGCGGTCGGAAGGCCCGTAGACACCGGGGCAGAGAAGACCAACGAGTGGTACCGCGACGCCCTGACATGGGCCATGGGAAGCGGCATGCTCGACGACACCTACACCGGAACCTTCGACGTCAACGGAGACTGCCCCAGGGCAAATGTCGTGGAGTATCTCTATAGACACAGCAAAATGCGTTAGGCAGGAGCGCAAAAGACCCGCAGGCAATACAAGATATGGTATGGTCACCGCGCTTCCGTTCCCACAGCTTGCGGCGGTGCAAAAAGCCTTAAAAATGCGTGAAAATGCTTGCAATTGCCGCGGTCCTGTGCTATTATCATTAGGCTTGCGAAAAAGCATTTTCGGTAGAAGGAGGACAAAGCTATGAAAGAAGGCATCCATCCCCAGTATAAAGACTGCAAGGTGACCTGTGCCTGCGGAAATACATTTATGACCAAGTCCCTGAAGGACGAGATCCGTCTTGATGTCTGCTCACAGTGC
>JAEEGL011954410.1_pt1 | contig 21319 bp, 9 predicted proteins | sample 9134231 | NCBI WGS metagenome assembly JAEEGL01 (sample SAMN16246548, study PRJNA631951) | gut metagenome | biome: gut microbiome; feature: rumen; material: fiber-attached | host: Bos | place: Iran: Karaj | collected 2018-10
CCAAGCCCCGATGGCGGAATTGGTAGACGCGTACGTTTCAGGTGCGTATATCGAGAGGTGTGCAGGTTCGACTCCTGTTCGGGGCACGCAAGATAGCCTTAACTCATTGAAAATCAGAGTTGAGGCTTTTTTCTTGTCCCACCGTTGCCCCACCAAACAGTTTTACCCCACACTAAAAACCGCCTGCCAACGGATTGACAAACGGCTTTCAACATTTATTTTCCGTTTGGAACGGCACGGCAAAAGTACAACTTTTTTCCATACACAGCATAGAACGAAATATTGTTCATCGCTCGCCTGCTACTATTAGCAAGACAATTATTAAGCTCTCAGTATTTTGTGCATAGCATCCTCAAGTTTCATCTCTATTCTTGTTAGTTCTCCAAGCCTTCGATTCATCTCCTGAACTACAGATTCGGACAACTTACCACTTTTGATACAGATATTGGCATAGTGAGCCAATTGATTGATATTATTACCTGTCTTATTCATCCCTACATTTCTACTTTTGTATATTTCTACATTTCCATATTTAACCCATAGTGGAGTTTGAGATTAGTGGAGCGACCGTAGCGGCGAATGACAACAGTTGGCCTTGTGCGACTGGCGGGACAAACATGATGTGGAGACCTCCGACGATGCCTGAAGGACTGGGAAGGCAATGCTGGGCGCGTTAATGGAGCGGAAGGCACAGAGAGGTACGAACCGTGCCTGTAGCGGAATGGTAGCGACCGTTGCACTGCCGGACACAAGACAAAGGCTTCAGCGGGGCGCGGAACTCCTTGGCAGGGATAGGGATAGAATAGACCTAATTAAGACATATTGTGTGGTGTTGTAATAATTTGGTATTTTTGCAGGGTGACTGAAAACTACACCATCATGGCAAACGATAGCATCAAGATTAAGGGCAAGTATCGGATTCATTTGCAAGGACTGCCTTTTGAACCCAGGACAAACCAGATATTCTTCTACGACCCGCATCCTGATTCATATCTTTCCTTCGAGATCGAAAACAACCTTCAAGAGATTAAGCAAAGCTTGGCTGAAAAAGGTTTTGAGTTCTATTGCTTTAGGGAATTAGCCCAACATCTGACGAACGAAATGGTTAAGTATCGATTCCCCAATTGGCACGGCCAGCAGCTGAATGAAGTGGACAATGACCTGTTTCGCTCTTATCTTGCCGATGAAGACCGCGACATCGGAGCTTCTTTCATTCGCCTTTACGACCGCTATGAAGGGGTGTATAGCTGCTGTCAGTTGTACGACTTCGACACCTATTCCCTGATGGACCAGCTGGAGTTCTATAAAAGGAATTTGAAACAAGAACAACCGGTAATGTTCAGCGTCACACGGAATAATGAAAAGTTGATTCCATTATATGAGGGCAGTTTTAACTTTGCTGACGAAAACTTTGAGGAAGAGTCGAGCCGACTTAATGAAATTATCGCCAAGATTGTGAGCCAGCTACATCAACAAGATGTGGGTGAGTTTGTTTTGCGCTGCTTGGTGCCAGTGGAAGAAAAGCTGAGTCGTTTGGTTATTACGCCTGATTATAACATTGTGCTTCCAGATTATGACAGCGACCCTATCTCTTTAGCCCCATTGCCTAAGGCTGTATTTCTTTTGTTTCTGCGGCATGAAGAGGGAATCTATTTCAAGGAACTGGTGGATTATCGGGAAGAGTTACAGTCCATATATTCCAAGATTACCAATAGAACCAGTGGGGTTGTTGTAGACAATAGTTTGGATGCTGTTACAGACCCGACCAGAAACTCTATCAACGAGAAATGCTCCCGCATCAGAGAGGCTTTTATTGGACGAATGGATGAGAGGATAGCTCAGCACTATTATATCACAGGCAAACGAGGTGAGGTTAAGCGTATAACCTTGCCGAGGAATCTGGTTGAGTGGCAGTGCAAGATATAAAAAGGGTTGACCTGAATTAGTCCCTCCCAAGGGGACGCCCTTCATCCCGCCCAATCGATCGATTTGATTGCAAGCGGTAGGATTGGTCCCTCCGCAGGGGACGCCCTCCTTGATCAACCCTTGGTTGATAAAAAGCGCATGACCGCCATACTACGGTCAAACAGTCTGCCGAAACTGTTGGGGCATCGCAGATTGTTGAACAAAGCGGCATTAAACAATCTCCTGCATGATCACCCCTGCGCCAAATTGAAAGATGCCCTTCATACCGCTGCTGGGAAAGAATCCGAGCCACACGGGGACATCCTTCACAAGCAGAGTTCAAGACCAGGCCTTAACTGGCTTCTGCTTGCAGGATGCAAAACTACAGCTTTTCTTTCATTTGTCAAGAAGAAAACGGTTTGCAAGCCTTGCAAACCGATTATGTACTAAAAAGAAAACAGGTGCTGCTTAACGAGGTACGGGGCAAAATGCCTTAACTCCAACCGTAGTAGCACCTGATATGTTGGTGATGCAAAAGGCACGAAGTAACAGCTAGTCACTTATGTTTCGGTTGCTCAAAGAGCCTCGCATAGCACATCCGAAACGATTGTCATAAGTGAAGCTTGCCCCGTGGTTTGGCTTATGAGACCAAGCTGGAACCAACTCCAGTCCATCCCGCGCTAATAAAGTAGAGTTTCCTATAAGTGGCTCATCAACGAGTAATGCACTAGACAACTCTACTGGTGAGGGTACGCCGAAGGAGTCATCCTCAACCTATCCGCTTGCAAAAATACCAACAATTCCTCACTTGTCAAGCAAAAATCGGTTTGCAAGGCTTGCAATAGGCATTACTAGGTAATGTTGAAATCTTTGTTATAGGCAGACTGGTATTGCTCTAGGTATTTTTGTAGTGTCACGAAGAAATAGGCATACTTGGAATTATAATTCGTGGCATCCATAATACCCGTCTCTAAATCAAGTTCCTCAAAGCCTTCGTCTTGAAATGAGTATCGGCCTCCCAATTCTATTAGCCACTGAAAACCATATTCCTCAAAACTGATGTTACTCAATAGTGGCGGCAAATTCCAATTAAAACCTATTGAAACCTCCTCTTCTTCATCATAGTAAACGGTAACCCCATCTAAAACATCATCATCGGGACATTGGCTAAGAAAGCAACGGACATTATCAAGGAGTAGCACTCCAAATTCAATGTTGTGATGCTTAATGAGCAGGCTTACATCCTTTAATAGTTTTTCTTTGTGTTGCATGGGAGTTATTTATTGGATTGTAACTCGCTTAGACTTGGTGACCGACTCTAGACAGTCGATGAAGATGGCCTTGTTGTCTTCGGTGATGGTTTTTACCTTTGAGTGGCCTACGATTTGGATGACATCCGTCCTCTTGTAGATGTTGCCGTAACCAAGCGAGATAGGACGAACCCAAATTGGCGAGTGATCTATGCTTTCACCGTAGAAGTCGCCCAAATCGGCATTTTTCCTGAAGCCAAAAGCGGGCTTGTCGTTAAGCCATAATGTGTTGATGGCCTCAGCCATCTTGCTCGGCAAGTAGTCAATGGCCTCGGGCAGATACCGCCTTACCCAAGGCTTGGATATGCCTGCATGAGTCACGATATAACGCTCGCCTATGGCATAGGCTACACCATGAAACAAGGATTCGTTCTCGGTCAGTAGCTTGGCGATTTTGGGTGCGTTCAAAGCGTCATAGCGGCTTGACTCTTCGGATATGCCAGGAAGGTACCCGTAGTCGTGATTGCCGTAGAGCAGGACGACTTTGTCGGGCAGCTGCTTCTTCAAGTCGATAATCTCTTGGAAGTTTTGCTGTAGCTCGAAGAAGGGAGTCCAAGTGTAAGGGTCAAAATAGTCGCCAACGAAGACGTTGATGCAGTCTTTTTCAACCAACTCCTTCCAATTGGTTCTCCCGTGGATGTCGCCTATGATATTGTATGTTGGCATTTCTAATGGCTGATTAAAAAAGCTTCTGAATGGTCATTCAATCCGATTCCCTCTGCAAGTCCAAAAGCTCTATTTATTCTACAAAAACACCGCCTTCAACGATAACACGGGACAAATTAGAACTGATGTTACCTCAGGCGGTCTCGTTCGGAGTGCTCTCAATATCCCTATAGACACCCAAGGAGTCCCCTCCGACAGTGCAAAAGTACAAAGAATAGTCATCTTTTGTCAAGGGGAAAACAGTTTGCAAGGCTTGCAAAAGAAATGCAGGTGCGAAAGACAGGGGTAGCGACCTGTTCTTTGCTACGCAGCACGACCCTATACGTACTCGTGCCGAGCTGGGAGCTGCATTTATGTGACGATTAGAGGCTCTGGCCAGGGGATTTCTTCGCCGTTGTAAATGGGCGGATCGTCTATTAGCATAAATGCCATCAAGTCTTTTGGCTCAGTAGGATATTCCCATGGTTTATTGCTGGGTTTAAGTTTCTTGCTCATGATAATCTGTTTTAGATTCTAAGGAATGTAGTGTTTAGCTGAAGGGAGTTGTCCTCAATGATGAAGCGGTAGGACTCATCGGGGGTGAGTTTGCAGTATTGCTTCATCGAGGCGAGTTGCAGTTTGAACGAGACATCATTCCCTGTGCATTCGCTGCAAGGGATGGACAGCTCATAGAAATCGGTTTTGATTATAAGTCTTTGCTCGGCAAAAACTGTGGTCAGCGTGAAGGGCTGGACACGAGCACCCTTGATGGCCTTCAAGGCATTGAGTAGGTCAGCCCTGTTGCAGACAAACGATGCGTTTCTCTTTACTTCTTGTACTTGGGGTTGTGCTTTTTTCATTGTGATTACTGTTTAAACAGTTGCAAAAAAAGCACAAGTGCGACGAAGGCGCAAGGAAAAACGGTTTGCAAGGCTTGCAAAAGAGAATTGTGAAATCGTGTTGAGGCTTTGCCAGTTGTGGTTGAAGCTTTTAGTTATGCTGGATGAAGGATTTAAGGCGGTAAAGATTCATTTATTTTCCTTTATAAATACTTATAAGTATTGATGGATTAATTTTGTATTTTTGCGGTTTATCTGGTCTAAACACATAGTGTATGAATATCATCGAGATACAACAAGAGCTAAAGGAACGCTATAAGCAATATATTTCAAGTTTCGTAAACATCAAGGATACATCTATCGCTCAAAAAGTTAGTGAGACTTTGGAGGGCGATAGGTTTTGGCCTGAGACGTTGATCCAATTCAATCCCAATTATGCCCAGGGGCGTGATGTGCAGGATATGATTATGCAAGGGCTGCCCATTCATCCAAAGTTGAAGAGTTTCTTTAGCAGCCGTTTTTACCTGCATCAACAACAAGCCATTGAGTTGGGATGCCAAGGGAAAGAGTTTGTTGTGACCTCGGGAACTGGCTCGGGTAAGTCACGTACTTTCATGGCTACCATCTTCAATTATGTGTTGCAGAACCAGGCGGCGTGCAAGGATAAGACCATTGCTATCATCGTCTATCCTATGAACGCGCTCATCAACTCGCAGTGTGAGGAGCTTCAGAAGTATAAGGAACACTATGAGGAAGAAACTGGCGAGGAGTGCCCGTTTACTTTCAACCGCTACACTGGGCAGGAAGGCCAGGATGTTCGCCAACGGATTCAGAACACACCTCCCAACATTATCCTTACCAACTACATGATGCTGGAACTGCTTATGACCAGGGCAGGTGAAGAAGAGAATCTTAGAAAATGCTTCTTGGACAATCTGAGGTTCCTTGTCTTCGACGAGTTGCACACTTATCGCGGAATGCAAGGAAGCGATGTGGCGTTTCTTATCAGGAGAATCAAAGCTTTAGCCAAGAACAAGGTGCTGTGTTTCGGCACTTCGGCCACCATGGTTGCCGATGAGGAAATGACCGAATACGAATCCAAGAAAAAAGTCGCGGAGATTGCGAGCTGCATCTTTGGCTCGTCGTTCACTCCAGAACAAGTGATCGATGAAACGCTGACGGTGGGATTGTTAGACAGACCCATCGACAGGACGGAGCTTTTGCAAAACATCAACGGCAGAATCGTCCTGAAGGATAAAGACACTTTCAAGAACTACGCCACGGCCATCTGGATTGAACAGAACATCGCCATGAAGAAGGTGGATGGAAGGTTTGTGAGAGGTAAACCGGTTTCGGTGCATGTCATGGCGGAGCAATTGGCAGAATGTTGCAAAGAGTCGGTTGAGAAATGCGAAGCGCATATCAATGCGTTGTTGGACACTTGCAACAAGATGAACCAAACCGCCGACACCAACCTTCTCCCATACAAGATACATCAGTTCATTGCCCAAACGGGTAATGTGTATGCCACGCTTGGAAAACAGGACGACAGGGAAATCCAAACAGTTGACTGCCTATATAGCGAAACGGAGGAAGGTGGTGAACGCACGATGATGTATCCCATCGTGTTCAGCCGTATGAGCGGACATGAGTTTTACTGCGTCACCTTGAAGGGCGATACGATGTTTCCGCGTCAGTTTGAAGACTTGTCGAGGAACGCGAGTAAGGACGAGGATGAGGAAAACGACATTTCATCCGACGGCTATGTCTTCATAGCACATAGCGGTGATGATGCTTCGGACTTCGAGTTGGAGCCTGACGACCCGGACATTCCTGACGAATGGCTCACGAACAAAGGTGTTTTCAAGAAGGATGTGGTCGCCAAAAAGCTGCCGAAGAGAATCTATTTCAAGAAAAGCGGCAAATATAGCTTCGAATCATCTGGAGCAGATGACGAGATACAGGGTTGGTTTGTGCCCATGCCTATGTCGTTTGACCCGACTTCGGGCGTGATTTACAGAGGCTCGAAACGCGAATGGGCCAAGTTGGCCAAGATAGGTGGTGAAGGTCGCAGTACCGCCACCACCATCCTGTCGTATGAAAGCATCCGACTGATGAAGCAGCAAGAGAATAAAGGCATTGCCGACAGCAAGTTGCTGACCTTCGTGGATGCCCGACAGGATGCCGCTTTGCAGGCTGGACACTTCAACGACTTTATCCGCATCGGTAAAGTCAGGGCGGCCATCTACAAGGCCATTTGTGATTCCAGCGAGCCTTTGGACAGCACCAATGTGGCCAAAAAGGTGTTTGAGGCCCTGCAGTTGGAGCCTGACGACTATGCCAAGAGAAAGGGCTTGCGTGGTTTGATGCTGAAGGATTACGAGAAGGCGATGAAGCGCTTCCTCAACAAACTCATCTATGATGACCTGGCCGACAACTGGGCGGTCATCATGCCCAACTTGGAGCAATGTGCCTTGATGGAAATCCGTTACCGTTATCTCCATGAAGAAATCGTTGGCATGACGAGCGACGGTGAGGAATGCGAACGACAATACGATGACGAAATCCTTGAAGGCTTCACGGATGAACAGAAGGAAGAATTTCTGGTTCAAGTGCTTGACTACCTCCGACACAATCTTTGCATTGCCGAAGAGGACAGAACCCATGGTGGTGCCGAGGACTTGAAGAAGACCATTTCGGAATATCTCGACCGCCAATGGACTCTGGACAAGGATGAGGACATTTTGGAATCCAGATTCCTGGTGTTGAAGAAGGATGTCAAAAAACACGTGGGACAAGCCACTTGCGGTTTCCGTTCGCGCTTGGGCTACTACATCACTGATACTTTGAAGAAAACCACTGGCAAAGGATTGGCTTCCGAAGAGGAATACACCGAATTCCTTACTGCGTTGTTTGGCTTGCTGAGCAATTATGTGATTGGAAATGCAGAGAAAGGCTGGCAGCTGGACTACACCAAGATTTTGTGGTGCAAGGGCGATAAAGTTCACGTCCGTCCCGATAGGGCTGCCGTGCGTTCGCTGAAGGATGTGGTAATAAAGCCTAACAGTTATTTTCAGGCTTTCTATTCGGATGGCGATTTCGACAAATCGCTTCATGCCGAAGACCATACTGGCCAAGTGCCTAAAGACAAGCGTCAAGAGAGGGAAGAATTGTTCCGTGAGGGAAAGCTGCCTGTCTTATATTGCTCGCCCACCATGGAGCTAGGTATCGACATACGCGACTTGTCGATGGTGGGTATGCGCAATGTGCCTCCTACTCCATCCAACTATACGCAAAGAGCCGGACGTGCGGGACGTGGTGGACAAACTGCCTTGATCTATACCTATTGCCGCACGAACAACCCACATGAAAAATACTACTTTGCTCATCCCGACGAAATGGTGGCTGGCAAGATGAAACCTTCGCGCATGGATCTGCTGAACGAAGAATTGTTCAGCAACCACCTCCATGCCTTGGTGCTGACCAAGCGACCTATACCACAGCTGGCCATCAGCATCAGTGACGTGGTGGATTATGAAGACCTCGAAGCGATGCCTATCCGTGACACGGTGAAGGACTTGCTGACGCTTGAACAAAGCTTTAAGGACGGACTTAAAGTGTTGTTCACAAAGCTGATGTCGGACACCTACCTGAAAGGCAAGCTTGAAGAGCAGCGTCCATACTGGTTCAATGACGAGTGGATTGAAAAGAAGCTCAACGACTACATGAGCGACTTTGACTCGGCTCTTGAGCGTTGGCGCATCCTGTACCGCTCGGCACAGATGCAGATCTATGCTGCCACCGAAATCATCAACAATCGCGCCTACGGTGACAATTCTGTTGAGAAGCGGAAAGCCCACAACGACTTGCGTTGGGCGGAAGCTCTTCGCGACAAGCTATTGGGCGTTGAGCACGGAGGTCGCAAGGAGGATGACGAGTTCTATCCTTACCGTTATTTGGCATCGGAAGGTTTCTTGCCTGGCTACAATTTTGCCAAGCTACCCATCAGAGCCATGCTGCAACAGTTCTACAGCGGGCTTGACGATTCGGTTGACGTGGTTACCCGACCGCGTACTCTTGCCCTTCGTGAGTTCGGACCAAAGAACATCATCTACCATGAGGGCATGAAGTACCGCGTGAACCGCATGATGATCAACAGCCAGTTTGCTACGGCACAGTTCCATTGCAGTGCCAACACGGGCATGATATTCAAAGTGGCGGAACGCAAGATGAATGGCGGTGTGGAAACGGGTAATGTCGTGCCGAAAAACGACATCCTTACAGGAGAGGACTTGACGGGCGGCAATGCCAAGGTGATTCCGGGCAGATGCTTGCAACTGACAGACATGATGGCGCAGGAAAACGAGCGCATCACTTGTCAGGAAGAGGAACGCTTCAGGGCTGGATTTGCCATTGAAACCTATTTCTCGACCGACAATCCTCAGGAGGTGTCGCAATGCGAAATCCTTTGGGATGATGCCCACTTAGCCACAATGCACTACATCCCATCGTGCAAGATAACCTATATCATGAAGCCGCAGACTGAAAACCGCGACTCGTTTATCATCAACACTATGAGTGGCTTCTGGGTCAGTCCCACTGACGTGGAAAAAGCGCGTAAAGAGGCAGAAGCCAAAGGCGTTCAATTTGAAGGTGAAAAGTATCAGAACGTAAAACTCTATACCGAGGTAACCGCCAATGCGCTCTATCTCCAGCCCATGGCTGCCTTGAACATGAGTAGCAGTGCTGCTGTCAAGACTTTCATGTATGCCTTCAAGCAGGCTGTTGAGGAAGTGTTTCAGGTGGAGAGCGGCGAAATCGGTGTGGATGTGATGGGCAATCCTGCTACACCCAACCTGTTTGTGTATGAAAACTCTGAGGGTTCCTTGGGTGTGCTGTCGCGCATTGTGAAAGAGTTGGACATGTATCAGGCCGTGATGAAGAAAACCTTCGACATCTGCTTTGAAAAGACCGATTACACCCAAGCAGAGCTGGAGGCTTTGATGCCAGCCAGTTATGACAACCTTCTTAACTACTATAACCAGCAAGATCACAAGATTATTGATGTGCGATTGATCTATGAGCCTTTACTCATGCTGCTGCAGGCCAAGACGGAAATAAAAAACAAAGGATATAACGAGAGCTACCAAGACATGTATAAGCGGTTGCAAGCGCAACGCGACCAGTCGAGTTCAACGGAATATGAGTTCCTGAAGTACCTCTATGAGCATGGGCTAAGGCTTCCCGACGAGGCACAACCCACCTTTATGAAGGAAGACCTCTTTATCATGCCTGATTTTCGCTACGACAAGCGTACTTTCGTTTTCTGTGACGGTACTCCGCACGACTTGCCGGAAGTGAAAGCCGACGACGCCAACAAGCGTGAGATACTGGAAGACAAGGGCTACACGGTTCTTGTGTGGTACTACAAGGAGCCGCTGAGCGAGTTTGTCGGCAGGTATCCTAACATTTTTACCAAAGTTGTAGATAAATAAACAAAAACGCAGATATGGAATTTAGTACAGGGTCATTAGTCCAATTCAGGGGCAGGCCGTGGGTGGTTCAACGGTCGGACGACAACGATGTGGTTGTCCTGAAGCCGTTGGGCGGTACCGACCACGAGGTGATGGGGCTTTACAAACCGCTTTATGGCGACCAGTTGGAGCTGTTGTCATACGATTTCAGGAAGCCCGATGACAACGACCTGCTTCAAGGTTATCCTGGCTCCGACAAGTTGCTTTATAACGCTTGCCGTTTGTCGTTTAGGGACATTGCAGGGCCTTTTCAATGCTTGGGAAAGCTGTCGTTCACGCCACGCCCGTACCAGATGGTGCCGTTGATATTGGCATTGAAGCAGAAACGCATCCGATTGCTCATCGGTGATGATGTGGGTATCGGTAAGACTTTGGAGTCGTTGCTGATTGCCAAGGAACTGCTCGACCGCAAGGAGATCGGGAGTTTCTCGGTGCTGTGTTTGCCTCATTTGTGCGAGCAATGGCAAAATGAAATCAAGGACAAGTTTGGCCTTGATGCCGTCATCATCAGGGGAAGCACAGTGAGCGGTTTGGAGAAGAAACTGCGCAATGGCCAAAACGTATTCCGTTCCTATCCCTTCCAAGTCATTTCCATAGACTACATCAAACAAGACAGTCGCAGACAGATCTTCCTTGACCATTGCCCCGAGTTTGTCATCGTTGATGAGGCACATACCTGTGCCCGTCCACGCGGTGCCAACAAGAACCAGCAGCTGAGATACAACCTACTTCACCATTTGGCCGCAACAGACAGGCACATCGTTATGCTGACTGCCACTCCCCATTCTGGACAAGAGGAAGAGTTCCAATCCATCATCGGGATGCTTGACCCAAAGTTTGAGAATCTGCGTTTGAGCGAGTCCACGCCCCAACAGCGCGAAGAGCTGGCCAAGTATTTCATCCAGCGTCGGCGTGCCGACATAAAGGATTATCTTGGGAGTGAGACTTCGTTCCCAGAGCGCATCCAAATTGATGACAACAAGCACTACCAAATCGCTCCTGAATATAAGGCATTGATAAGCAAAATCGTGTCGTATGCCAAAAGCAATGTGATGTCGGCATCAAGCGAGTCGAAGCTGAAGCAACGCTACATCTATTGGGAAATGCTTGCCTTGATACGAGGTGTGATGTCAAGCCCAGCGGCGGGCATCAGCATGTTCCGTAACAAATTGGACAAGCGAAACGAAACAGTGGACGAAGAGGAAACCGACATCGACGAAAGCGAGAAATACAAATTCTCCTTTGAGTTCAAGGACTTGCCTGCTGTGACTGACGTATCACCCGAGTTCTATAGCGCAGAGGCCAACAAGGCCAAACGCAGCAAGCTTCAGGGCTTTATCGACGACTTGCAAAGCATCATGGACTTCGGCCTGGATTACAAGGTTGACAAGGCCTTGGAATACATCAAGATATGTCTTGACCTTGGCAAGAATCCCATCGTGTTCTGCCAATATATCCAAACGGCAGAATATCTGGGAGCAAAGGTCAAACAGGCGTTTGCGACAGGCAAATACAAGAAAGTTGCCATCGAAGTAATCACCAGCACCATGGCCGACGAGCAACGCAAGGACAAGATCGATGAGCTGGCGAAAACCGAAAAACATGTGCTGGTTTGCACCGACTGCCTTTCGGAAGGAGTGAACCTGCAAGACGGGTTTGAGGCTGTCATCCATTACGACCTCCCTTGGAACCCCAACCGCATGGAGCAACGCAACGGACGTATCGACCGTTTCGGGCAAAGTGCAAAAGAGGTGTTGGTTTCGTCCATCTATGCCACCAACAATCCCATGGACATGGTGATTCTGAAGGTGCTCTACGACAAACAAGACCAAATCCGCAAATCCATTGGCGTGTATCTGCCGATTGCCGAGGACGATTCTTCGGTGATGGAGGCCGTGATGAAACGTATCTTCTCCACATCAAGCGCCTTTGAGGACAACAGCGGCCAGCTTACACTTTCCTTTGAGGATTTCGAGGAAGACACCGCCGAGCGCGACAAAGCTCTCACCCGCAGCGTAGAAATAGAGAAGAAATCGCACACCTATTTCGCCCACAACAACAAGCAGGCCGACCCGACCAAATTGGAGGCCAGCCTAAGGCAGGTGAAAGACATCATTGGCGATGTGGATGACACGGCCGATTTCGTGATTGGTGTGCTGAAGCATTTGGGGGCGCGTGTTGTCACCGATGCTCCACTGTGCTACAGCTTCGACATCAACGACCTGCCGCCGCGAGGTGACATCCGTCACTATTTTGAAGGCAAATCCACCACGAAGCGCATTGCTTTCTGTTCGCCTACGCCCAAGGGCTATATGTACATTGGGCGCAATCACACGTTGGTTGAAAATTACGCCCGTGCTATGGTGAACGACACTGTGAATGGTGGTGACATGAGTGCCAACCGTGCCATGGTTACGGTTACAGACCGTGTAAAAGTGCCTACCACCGTGATTCTGATGCGCGTCAGGAGTGTGATTCGACCTGTTGACAAGTCGAACCGCGAAATCGTGGGCGAAGAGATGTTTTTCTTCGGCTATCAACGTACCATCGAAAAAGAGCAATTCATCGACAGCCAGCAAAGTCGTGACTTGTTTTTCAACGCCCGTTCGAAAGAAGACCTGCCCATTGGCGAACAGCGGCAACTGTTTGACCGATACACCTCGTGGGTACGCGACGAAAAGACCTTGCGCCAACATACCGATGCCTTAGCCTTGGCCAAGGCCCAGGAGCTGGTGGAAGCCCACAAGCAGTATCGCACCTATCTCCAAGGAGAGAACTACATGGTGGTGGAGCCTGTGCTTCCCATGGATGTTATCGCTTGCTATGTTTATCTGCCATTTGACAATTGACGACTATGGACTACACTTGCATTCACATATACGGCCACATCATTTCGGAGGAAATCATAAAGGCCATCGAGACTGAGGAGAATTATGCGGGTAATACCGATGCCGACTTTGCCATTCCCTCGGGGATGACAGTCAGGCAGACCATCGATAGCGAATGGAGCATGCTCAAAATGCGTTGGCTCAACCTGTTTGCCAACCGCAACCTCACCAACGACCCCTACGGTACCAATAGCGTGCGCAGCCTGATGAAGGTGTTCTTCACCGAGTTCAACTACAACCTTGAAGAGCAGCGACGCAACGTGGAGGTTGACGGCAAGGGCTATGCCATCACCTATCTTTCGCCCGAATGTGGCAACATGCCCATCATCGTGGTGGGTGACGTGGTGGCTGACAACGAGGGCATTGCGACTTTCGACAAATGCTCGCTCGACTATCGCGCCAAAGGCTCGCACAAGGTGAAGTCGCCCCATGCCACCATGCTTGAATACCTCAACGTGACGGATAACGTTTACGGCATTGTCAGCAACGGGCGCGTGCTACGTGTCATCCGCAACTCAGGCGAGCTGGTGAAGGCCACCTACATCGAGTTTGACCTTCAGAAGATGGTGGAAGAAGACCACTACAACGAGTTTGTGATCATGTTCCGGCTGCTTCACGCCTCGCGCTTCATCAAGCGTGGCGACGACAGTATCATCTTTGAACGCTATTTCAACCAAAGCATAGAGTCGGGCAACCGCATCCGCGACGGCCTCAGCCGTGCCGCCCAAAACGTGATGGAAACCATAGGCACTGCCGCCATCAAGCACAAAGACAATGGGTTTATTCGTTCTGCCATCGAAAACGGTGAGCTTACACCGCAGCATCTGCACAAGGAACTCATCCACTTTATCTACAAGCTGCTCTTCCTCTTCATCGTGGAAGACCGAGGCTTGCTCTATGCCCAGGACGACGACACAGACAACACCCAAATTGAAAAGTGGCAATCCATCTATTCGCGCTACTATGCCGTTGGACGGTTGCGCACCCTGTCGGGATATCCGTTCCTGAAGAAGGAGCAGTATTACGACCTGTGGATGTCGCTCTTCGAGACGTTCCGTCTGTTTGAGGACGAGGCTTTTGGCGCACCGTTGGGTCTCAAACCCTTGGGCAGTGTGCTCTTTGCCAAAGATTCGTTGCCATGGCTGCGCCAATGCCGCATCGACAACCAGTCGTTGCTCACCGCTTTTGGTTTCCTTGACCAATTCCAAGGTGAGCAGGGCAACATGGTGAAAATCAACTACACGGCCTTGGATGTGGAAGAGTTTGGCTCGGTGTATGAGGGCATTTTGGAACTGCGTCCCATCGTTTCGATGGTCGACAAAAAATTCTATTATGCCCAAGGTCTCGACCGTCAGTCGACCAGCTCCTATTACACCCGTCCCGATTTGGTGAACAGCCTCATCAAGACTGCGCTCGTTCCCGTGATTGAGGATAAGTTGAAGGCATGCTCCACACGAGAAGAGCGAGAAAAGGCGTTGCTTGACATGAAAGTGTGCGATGCCGCCTGTGGCAGTGGCCACTTTGTGTTGGCCATGGCCCGAACCATTGCGTGGCACCTTTGCGTTGTGCGTACTGGCGAGGACAACCCCGCATCGCGCGACTATCGACAAGCGTTGCGTGAGGTCATCCAAAAGTGTGTCTATGCCGTTGACTACAACCCTGATGCCGTTGAGTTGTGCAAGGTCGTGCTGTGGATTGAAGGCTTTTGTGCCGGAAAGCCACTCTCTTTCCTCGACCACCATATCCGTTGCGGCAACTCGGTGGTGGGTGTGACAGACCTCAATGTGTTGCTTGAGGCACTTCCAAAGGATGCCTTCAAGGTGCTTGAACATGAAAGCAATCCCAATGGCACAACAACCTTGCTGATGAGGTTTGTTCGTCGCATCAATGAAGCGGAAGCCGAGCGCAACAAGACGGGGGCATTCGGTGAACTGTTTGCCAACGAGCAGCCGAAACTTGACAAGTCACAAATCGAATTGGGCAATACAGCTCGCAGCATTACCTCGCTGCCCGAGGAAAGCCTTGACGAGGAAAAGGACAAAGCCGACAAATGGGAGGCTTTCATGAGCAGCCCACAGGTGGAATGTTTGCGCCGTGCCGCCGACATCTATACTTACGCCTTCTATCGTACCTACACTTATTCCGACTTTTTTGAGCGTTTCGATGATTTCACCGAAACAGGCTACACGATGCGGGAGGATGTGGAGTTGCCTTCGCCAGCCACCATTGGAAAGGCTCTGTTAGAGACTAAAGAGGACTATGATGGCCCAAGGCTTTCGGACGACTTCAAGGCCGAGGTGCAAGCTGCTGCCGACCGTTACCGTTTCTTCCATTGGAGTGTAGAGTTCCCCGAAGTGTTTGCCCAAGGTGGTTTTGATGCCATGTGTGGCAATCCGCCATGGGATAAGATCAAGGTTGAGGATAAGAAATGGTTTGAGCAACATGGCAGGTCTGACATTGTGAATGCCGGAACGGCAGCGCAGCGCAAGCGCGCCATTGCCGAATTGCCCAATACTGACCCTGAATTATTTGCCGAATATATTGAGGCGCAAAACGACGCAGAGGCTATGAGCCGTTTTATTCGCATTAGTGGAAGATTCCCTCTGACAGCTACAGGTGATATTGATTTGTATCCCTTGTTTGCTGAACATTGTATGAATTGTACTCGTGAAAACTGGGGGTTGGTTTTACCCACAGGTGTTGCTGTCAATGATACTAATAAGGATTTCTTTTCTAAGCTCATTGATGAGAATCGCTTGATTTCTTTGTATGATTTTGAAAATAGGGAAAAGCTGTTTGACATCCATAGAATGTTTAAATTCTGTTTGCTAACAGTAAGTAAGGCTCAACCATCCCCGCGAGAGGTTCATGGTGGTTTCTATCTTACGAGGTTAGATCATTTGCTTGACCCCAATCGTATTTATACCCTTCAAACTAGCGACTTTGCCCTCCTTAATCCTAACACCAAAACTTGTCCAGTGTTTCGCACCTCGAAAGATGCGGAACTAACTGCTAAAACATATCGCCGTTCTGTTATTATTCAAAATGAAATAACAGGAGACAATCCGTGGAATGTAAAACTGGGTAGCATGTTGCACATGTCTGGTGATTCTGATTGTTTCCACACATACGCACAAATGGTTGAAATGGGAGCAGAATTGCAAGGTAATTGTTTTGTGATGAATGACGAAACCTACGTTCCGCTTTACGAGGGTAAGATGATATGGCATTTTAATCATCATTATGGCACATGGCCAATTTATGGCGAAAGGCCTAATACTATTGATACTCCAGATATTGATAAATTGGCTAATCCTGATTCTATAATTATGCCTTGGTATTGGGTGCCACAAAGCACTGTAACGGAAAGATTGAAAAAAACTGATAATGACGGCAATGTATTATGGGAATGGAAACATAAGTGGATGATGGGTTTTAGACAAGTTAGTAATTCACAAAACGAAAGAACATGCATTATCAGCACATATCCTTATAATGTAGGTGCAGGAGATACAATTATAAATGTTTTTTCTGATATAAAAGCGACCAATATTGTACTTTTTCAATCCATGGTTTCATCAATAGTTTTTGATTATTTTAGTAAACAAAAAGTTGGCGGATCTCACGTTAACGCTTTTCTGTTCAAACAATTTCCTATTCTTCGCCCAGAGCAGTTTACCGATTCAGATAAGAATTTCATCATTCCAAGGGTTGCCGAGCTAACCTACTTCAACCACGACCTCGACGGCTGGGCGGAAGAGCTATACGACGAGTTGACGGACGAGCAGCAGCTGGAGCTTCCGCAGTTGGGCGAGAAGAAGCCTTTCATCTATGACCCAGAGCGCCGTGCCGTGCTGCAAGCCGAGCTGGATGCCATCATTGGCCACCTCTATGGCCTCAACACAGAGGACATGCGCTATATCCTCGACCCGGAGGATGTTTGTGGCCCCGGCTGCATCAACGAGACGTTCCGCGTGCTGAAGAGCAACGAGATACGTCAGTATGGCGAGTATCGGACGAAGAGACTGGTGATGGAGGCTTGGGAGAGGTTTGGGTATGATGATTAAAATATAATAATTAGTTTATGAGGTATTACCCTGATTGGCAAACATTTGCTTACAAATACCACGGACACGAAGAAGAAGTGTTCGAAGATTTGGCTCGCGCTCTTTTCCGCAAGGAAATGGGGGTTAAATATGGTTTGTTCCAAAGAGTGAACCACAAAGGGAATGAAACGGATATTGTCGAGAAGGATGGAAATGCAATAGGATTCCAATCGAAGTATTTCACCAATATCATCAATGCTAATCTTATCATATCTTCGATGAGAGGAGCAAAAGAAAGCCATCCTGAGCAGACGCATTATTATATCTATTGCAATCGCGCATTCGGGAATCCAAAACGAAGAAAAGGTGCTAAGAAAACTGACCCTGTTCCAGAAAAGACACAAGCGGAAGAAACCATTGAAACTGCCGCCAAGGAGTTAGGGTTAAAAATAATATGGAAGCTTGATAAGACAATATTGGATGAGGCTATTGCAGAAAAATGGATTTATGATGTGTTTTTCAATGTTAATGGAAAACTGGAGAATCTCATAAAAGAAGAAAAAAAACATGCCGAGATAGCTTTCAACAGTATCAATTATGCTTGTACATACAATGGAAACAAGATTCATATTAAGCGAGACGAGATCATAACACAGATAACCACCCAAAAGCCAGCGACAATTTTTGTTATTCATGGTGAAGGAGGCTGTGGAAAGACGGCAATTCTTCATGAGTTCTTTGACCTCTACGGCAACGAATACCCGATTTGCTATAGAAAAGCTACTTCATTGAATGTGAAAAGCCTTGCTGATGTGTTTCACCAAGGTGACACATATTCTTTCACAGATTTCAAAGAAGCATATTCTGATTGTGAAAGGAAATATTTCATTATTGATTCAGCTGAACATCTTGATGAAATAGAAGAAGATACTATTGTGCCAGCTCTCCTAAAAGGATTAATGGAAGATGGATGGTGCATAGTGTTCACTGTTAGGAACGTATTTGCGGGAGACTTAATGAACCTGCTAAAGACAGAACATCCTCAATCCAAAATTTATAAAGTAGAAGTAAGTTTACTTACAGAAAATTCCATAAAGGCTTTGGCAAGAGCATATAAAATCGCATTGCCCAAGGATCAGTCTTTATTAGACAGGATTAAGAACTTGTTTTATTTCTCTTTATATACCCAATACTATCATGAAATTGACATGCAATCAAGTGATAGCGCATTCCTGAAGCTGGTGTGGGATAAAAAAATACAAGGAAAGAACAAGCGAATTAGGTATATCAGAGAAAATGAATTTGAAGTATTTATTTTAGAAAGGATGCAAACGGGTGCTTTTTTCTTACCACCAGAAAAATACACCAGTGCTGAGTTCTATACCTTAATAGATGATGAGATAATAGCAAATGACCCTGCAAACGGGCTGTTCATTACCCATGATATCTTTGAAGAGTGGGGAATGTATCAAATAGTAGATAAAAAATGGAAAGAGTCTGAAGATGTTTCATCTTTCTTGAACAGTTTAGGCGATACACGTGCGATTAGAAGGACTTTCAGACTATGGCTGAAAGATAGGGCGACGGAAAGTCCCGAGACTATAGAAGCAATCACACAAGCGGCATTCTCATCGAAATTACCAGGCTTATGGAAAGATGATGTTTTATGCGCCCTGCTACTTTCAGATAAAGCCCCGCAATTCTTCAGCCCTTATGAGAGAATGATATTAGATAATCAGGACGGATTGGCTGAAAAAATAGTTTGGGCTTTGCGCGTGGGATGCCAATATGTAACAGATATTATAAATATTAAAGGTTTTGATTTTCCACGCTATGCGCCAATTGGATCTGGTTGGGAATATATCATTGATTTACTTTTTCAGAACCAAGACCAAATTAAGGTTTCGATGTGGTTGCCTGTCTTGCTTGACTGGGCAAAAGGTAATCATCGAGGAGAAACTACACGTAAAGTGGGTTTGATGATAATAGCCTATTATCAGAGTGTCGCATATGAAAGGGATAAGTATCATGATAGTATTACGAAGCTTGTTCACGAGATTGTGAATAGTGCCGTTTGGGAAATAAAAGATGAATTATCGAATTTATTGCAACGGTGCATTGGGGATGAAGATTTGAGCGATGATTTGCCAGAGTTTATCCTCAAAGAGAATATTGGAGCTATGAATATTCATTGGGCAATTCCGCAAACGGTGATTGACCTCTGCCTTTACTATTGGCGGGAGCATGAAGATGAAGATGAAGATGACAGAGATCCCTATGGCTATCATTCTCGCCAGGACCGAAAAGGTTTTGGTATGGATGAAAACGGAGTTGCTTTCAAATACTTTCCCCCAGGAGCTAACCAAACTCCAATGATGGCTTTGCTTGTAGCCAATGAAAAGGCAGCTATTGACTTTATTATTCAGCTGATGAATGAGTGTATGGAAACATACGCAAAATCGAAATATGAGGATTACCTTATAAAAGTAGATATAAAAGATGAACAAGGAAAAGTGAATTGGCAATGGCACTCCGAAACACTTTGGGATATGTATCGTGGAATAGGATCACCTGTATCTCCATATAGCCTTCAGTCCGTACATATGGCTCTTGAAAAATACCTATTAGGATTATCGGATAGCGGTAAGTATGAACAATGCGAGGGCATAATGAAAAGGCTACTGTATGAGTGTCATTCCTCGTCAGTATCAGCGGTCGCAGCAAGTCTTGTATTGGCTTATCCTGACCAGTATTGGAGAATTGCCATGATACTGTTCCGAAACATATCCTTCTTCCAGATGGACTTGTCACGGGCGACATCTGAAAATGAAATGGCTAGTTTTTATGAGATGGGAAGAGCACTGAATCCTTCTGTTACAGATGAACGAGTAGAAACATGCAAACAGGCATTTAGAAAAACTCATTTGGAGAATATTTGCCTTCATTATCAATACTATGGAAGTCCTGGATTATCAGAAGAACAGAATAATGAGCGCCAACAAAAGATATATGCTATTTTGGATGTGCACCGTAAACTCTTGAAAAAGTGCGAAGGTGAAGCCCGAGACCAACTTGAGATAATGCTGTCGAGAATGGATAGACGACGTTTGAAAGTTAAAGAGACCAGGGAGGTTGAGGGTGGTCTTGAGATTCAGTTTGAAACAAAACTGAATAAAAGTGCCAAAAAAATGAGTGATGATGCAGCCATTGAACAGCAAGAAATGCTCAAGTATTTGGGGCTGTTGAATTGGGCAATGGCTAAGATGAAGGGAGAGACACCACCAAACCAGATCTATGGAGATAATGTCGAGAAAGTGATAAAGGATGCCAGAGCTTTACAGGAAGAACTGGCAAACGGAAGAGAACCATTCATAACGGAAGGGCAAACGTTGTCTTGGGTGGCCCCATGCCTAATTAAGTTCTATAAAGAACAATTATCTCCCGATGATAAAGAATGGTGCAAGGAGATTATTGAACAGAAGCTCGTTGGATTTAATGGTATATTTAATGTGTTGGACGGAACCTCTGCTTGTATCCATGTGCTACCATGTCTGATAGAATTGTTTCCAGCTCATAAGAATAAATTCGCTTCTATTTTACTGCGTTGCCTTAGCATCCCTGACTATGGTAATGTCTGTACCAGTGAATGTGCAACAGCTGCAATCCGTCATTTTGAGCTTTGGGAAAAAGAACCAGAGTTGATGTGTGAAATGCTGCATAATTATCTTAGGAGCGTTAAGGAGCAGCTAGGTGATGTGAATGCGATTCCTGTGATGAAAGTAATTATCGGGTTGACCCCAGATAAGCCCAATGAAGAACTAATCCAGATAGTTGACGGCTACCTAAAGAGCATTCCTTCAATAATTGATACAGACCATGATTCGGTGTACCAGTTTTTTTCTGTAATAGATCCGTTAGCAGAGTTGTTCATGCGAACTGAGAGCCAAGAAATCATTTCGGATGTAAATTATACTCATGCTATTGTGAAAGAAAATCATCTTGGGAATACGTATTTGATGGAGCTTATTAGATTAGCGGATGTATATAAAAAGCCCGATAGATTTTGGGCGATTTGGAATTCCTATAGGCCGTTAGTCTCAGAATTGGTTAAAGGATGGGGAAAGCAACAATTAAGCACTTATACTTTGAATA
>JAEEGL012119011.1_pt1 | contig 21319 bp, 20 predicted proteins | sample 9134231 | NCBI WGS metagenome assembly JAEEGL01 (sample SAMN16246548, study PRJNA631951) | gut metagenome | biome: gut microbiome; feature: rumen; material: fiber-attached | host: Bos | place: Iran: Karaj | collected 2018-10
AACCGACACCATCGCGGGCTTCTACACGGCCCTGCGCCGCGTGCCGCGCCTCACGAAACTGCTCGGCAAGTCCGGCGACAACGCCTCTCCCGACTTTTTCCCGATCTCTCCCGACGAAGAGACCTGGCTGCGCGCGATCCTGGGCGACAACTGGTTCGATACTTCCGTTCCCGCTCCTTCTTCGATCGATTCGGCCGGCTTCGCCGCGGAAGATGATCCGTCCGCCGCCGTCGCCGCGCTGTCAATGATCGACTTCGACGAAAACGACAACGTCCGGATTCTCTCCGGCCCCCTGATGTCCTTCGTCGGCAAGGTCCGCCGCCTCGACCTCCACCACCGCCGCGCCGACGTCGAGGTCAACTTCATGGGCCAGCCCCAGCTGATCCGCCTCGGTGTGGAAATACTCACGAAAGAAGAATAATAAGGAAATATAATAACAATATTTTTTTCGTTTTAAAGAGAATCACTTCGCAAAATTTAAGTTGATTCTCTTTTTAATTATTATATAGTTGCTTATCCTATGAATTTTGACATTCTTATTCAATCCCTCCGCAACCGTGATGATCAGCTGTGTTCTGCAGCAGCCGATGAGCTAGAACGGCTCAATACAAAAATTTGACGAACTCGGTCGCGCCTATGACGAAATGAGCGCTGATGTGGTAAGGCTGGTTGAAGAAAACCGCGCTATTTGTAAGGAACTCTGGGAATACGAGCATAACAAATAAAATTGGTTATTGACTGTTTTTAAATAATATTTTAGGAGTTATTAATGGAATTTATAAATGACCCGCGATTTGCAGGTATCAAACCATTTAAAAATAAAATTTGGCTCTCTTCTCCTACTATGCACGGAGAGGAACAGTACTGGGTAGATGAAGCTATACGTACAAACTGGGTCTCTACAGTTGGCCCAAATATAAACGCAGTTGAAGAGCAGATGGCAGAGTATGTAGGTGCTAAATATTCAGTAGGACTTTCTTGCGGAACCGCTGCGCTTCACCTTGCTGTTAAACTGGCAGGGGAGAAGCTATACGGGCAGCCTAGACCTAACGCAGGAACTCTTGCGGGGAAAAAGGTATTCTGCTCTGATGTTACTTTCGATGCTAGTGTGAATCCGGTGGCTTATGAAGATGGCGAAGCAGTATTTATCGATACCGAATATGACACCTGGAATATGGATCCGGTTGCTCTGGAAAAAGCATTTGAACTTTATCCAGACGTTAGATTGATCGTCATCGCACATCTTTATGGCACTCCCGGTAAGATGGCCGAGATACGCCGTATTGCTAAAGAGCATAACGCGCTTATCGTCGAAGACGCAGCCGAGAGTTTAGGTGCTAAATATAAACTGGATGGTAAATGGATCGAGACAGGTACCCTCGGTCAATACAATTGTATTTCTTTTAACGGCAATAAGATCATCACCGGTTCTGCCGGTGGAATGTTCTTTACCGATTCGAAAGAGGATGCCAACAAGGTTCGTAAGTGGTCAACTCAAAGCCGCGAGGCTGCTCCCTGGTATCAGCACGAAGAAATCGGCTACAACTACCGTATGAGCAACATTATCGCCGGTGTCATCCGCGGTCAAATTCCGCACCTTGATGAGCACATTGCCCAGAAACGCGCAATCTACGAGCGCTATAAAGCTGCTTTTTCTGATCTCCCAGTGAAAATGAATCCCTTTGATGCTTCTAATTCGCAGCCCAATTTTTGGCTTTCATGTCTGCTCATCGATGAGTCTGCAATGGCTCCTCAGGTTCGCGACGACCGTTCGTATCTTTACAAACACATACCTGGCAAAAGTTCTCCTCATGAGATCCTCGACGCTCTCGCAGCATTCAATGCCGAAGGCCGTCCGATATGGAAACCTATGCATATGCAGCCGATATACAGGACAAACGCGTTTGTCACGGCGGAAGGGAACGGCAGGGGTCGCACTAATGCCTATATAAATGGCTTTGTAGTGGATGTAGGAGCCGTTATTTTCAGGCGCGGGCTGTGCTTGCCGAGTGATAATAAGATGACGATTGAAGATCAGAATTATATTACCAAATTAATTCAAAGATGCTTTGAGTAAATAAGTAAATATTAATTGAGTAATTTGAGTAGATAAAATATTGCAAATAATGGCATTTATTTGTTATAGAGCCTTTTATGTCATTTTGCACTATGTTATGAATTGACGATTATAATATTCTTGATTAGTTCGATACAATTTTTTTATATAGATTAACAGATTCAACAATAGTATTACACAAGAAACAGCAAAACAAACTAACACAAACAAGAATTGTAGGATAGTACATCAGTTTGAAAGGAACATAGAGGATTTTAAGATGATTTCGGTGATTGTCCCAGTATACAATGTTGAGAAATATCTCCGACAGTGTTTAGATAGTGTGATTTGTCAAACCTACAGTGATCTCGAAATCCTTATTGTTGATGACGGAAGCACCGATGAATCTGGAAGTATATGTGATGAATATAAGACAGATAAACGTGTCAGTGTTTTTCACACAGATAATCGAGGAATATCTGCCGCACGAAACTATGCCATTGATAGATCACATGGTGATTACATAGCCTTTTTAGATAGTGACGATTGGCTTGAAGCAACGGCGCTGGAACAATTTATTAATATAGCTCATAACACTGGTGCGGACATTGTGGCGTGTCAGTTTTATAGCGAGTACTCGAACAGAACAATAGAACCCAAAGGATTAGAAAACGGATTCACAGTCAAGGATGAGAACATTTTAAACACTATGATTATTGATCATAAGTTGACTGATGATGCTTGGAATAAGTTATACAAAGCCAGTCTATTCAACACCATTCGTTACCCTGAAGGTAGAATTTTCGAAGATATATCAACAACATATAAAATACTACATAGAGCATCTCTTCTTGTTTATACCCCATCTTGTTTTATTCACTATCGAAATAGAGCAAACAGTCTCTCCAATATTCACTCGATGAAAAGCCTCGTTGACTATTGGATAGCATATCGGGAACGGTTTGATATAATTGGCTGTATATCTGAGCGGTATTACAGAGTTGCTTTATCAGAATGTATCAATGCGATAAGTCGTATGTGGCGCTGGTATTCTGGGTGTAGCAAAGCGGAAAAAGAAGAAGCACAAAAATATATCAAGGATATGCAGCAATTTGTGAAAGCACACAAAAATGAAGTACTTAGAGGAGCATATTCGAAACATGTAAAATCGACATGTTATTATGCAAAATATAAAAGTCCTATCATTTTCAAATCCCTGTATCTCATGAATAAAATCTATAGAAGTAGAAATAAAAACAAATTATTTGATCAGTAGGCCACGGACTCAATATATGAAAAAGATAATGATCATTGGTGCCGGCAAAGCACAAGTTCCATTGATCGAAGCGGCGAACAATGAAGGCTATCATACTATTGCTTGTGATTGGAATCCAGACGCACTAGGCGTGTCTCTTGCAGATGAGTATTGCCACATCAGCACGAAAGACAGGGCTAGTTTATATTATACTGCGAAAGAAAAAAAGATTGATGGAGTTGTAGGCAACTCGGAATACGCTATGTGTGATGTTGCTTTTATCAGTTCTGAGTTGGGATTGGTTGGGAATCCAGAGAACGCGATAGCTGTACTGTCTTCAAAGAACAAATTCAGGGAACTTCAAAAACTGGCAGGAATGTTTGCACCAAAAGTATTTTTAGACATAGCCAATCGTAAGAAGATCAAGCGCTACCCTATTATCATCAAGCCAGATATGAACTCGGGTACTAGGGGGACAACGGTTATTAACGACGAGGCAGAGCGCAATAGATTATTGACAGCGCTGAAAACTTGTTCAAGCCTGTCAAGGAATAATAGGTCTATTGTTGAGGAGTATATACGTATATCGCCCGATGCAGTTATTGAGGGCGAAATCTTCATTCACAACGGTGATATTTTGTGGGATGGGCTGTTCTCATCAATTCGAAGCGAGCAGGCTCCTATGATTCCTATGACATATGTTTTCCCTCTTATTAATGAGAGAATTGATGATATACGAAATGCAATTAATAGGGCTTTATGCGTGGCTGGAGTAATCCACGGCGAATACAATATAGAGGCTTGCTTTGTGGATGATAAGCCGTTTATTATCGAAATTAACCCAAGACAGGGAGGAAATGATCTTCCTAAATATGTTCAGAAATACTGTGGTATTGATTATTATAAGTTATTTGTTACTACATCCGTTGGTGACGACTATTATTGGAATAGTCTAAGAGGATTCAAGAGGCAAAATAATAAAATTACGCACCATATGCTTTATCCACGCAAGAACGGGCAGTTTAAAGGAATATGGATAGCTGATAATTTGAAGGATAGGGTTTGCCATTCACAACTATTAGTCAATGATGGTGATATTGTTAAGGTGGCAGAGGATGGTTCTGAAAGCATAGGGTATGTGGACTTGGTGTTTGATAACTTTGAAGATCAGCGTGTGACTAGTAATAGGCTAGAAGAACTGATTAAAATAGAATATTATGAGGATTGAATCACTTACGGCAGAAATGGCTGGAATATATAGAAAAGATATAGCTTGGTTTTATTATAAGAACTCCAGGTTGTGTTCTTGTTTGAGTCACTACACCTATGAAGAAGCTTATATGAAGATTAGCAGTTTAATGAACCATCTCGTTGACCATACAGCAACTGCATACGGAGCATTCGATGGTGAAGAGATTATCGGCTTCATATGGGCATATGTTCATCAGTTCCGGGAGGAATTGCGAATGTATGTGAACGAAATACGAGTAAAAGAGGAGTATCGAAACCAGGGTATTGGAAGTCAACTACTAAAGATGGTTGAAGAAAAAGCAAAAGAACAGGGAATAAAAGTATTGTATCTACATGCAGAAGCAAATAATTTGGAAGCAATCCGACTTTATCAAAAATGCGGATATAGTTATGAGAGAATACAGCTTAAAAAAGAAGTTGCACAATAATATGATCAAATTGAATTATGTATAAGGCCACAAATATGTTGTAGAGCATAAATGGATACTTCAGTTGCAGGACATTAAGGAATCAATTATTCTTTGTAATGGGTTAGATTGCTGTGATTATCATAGTCATTTTTTCACGGCTTACTTTCATTGCTTTGGTTATCGGGATGTTTTTTAGAGAACTAGAAAAAGCTTTTTACAAATAAATTGGAAGAGAATATTGAAATGTATAAGCGTTTTATCAAGAGATTGCTAGATCTAATCCTTTCAGGAATGGCCATAATCTTTTTATTACCGGTTTTACTTTTTGTCGCTATTCTTGTCCGCGTCAAACTAGGATCACCTGTATTATTCAAGCAGGAGCGACCAGGATATAAAGGCAAAGTATTCAGGATGTTCAAGTTCAGGACAATGCTTGATCCTCAAACCAAGGATGGTCGAGTACTCACAGACAAAGAACGATTAGAGTGCATTGAAAAAGGAATCGATATACTCACAGATGAGGAGCGCCTCACAAAACTTGGACGATTTCTTCGGGCAGCTAGTCTGGATGAATTACCGGAGCTATGGAATATTTTTATTGGTGATATGAGTATAGTAGGTCCGCGTCCGCTAGCTACTATTTATCTTCCTTATTATACAAAGGAAGAGATGCGACGTCATGACGTTAGACCTGGTCTTACTGGTTGGGCTCAGGTAAATGGTAGAAATTCTGCAACTTGGGAAAAAAGGTTTGAATACGACGTCTACTATGTGGATCATTGTTCATTCACTCTAGATGTTAAAATATTTTTCCAAACTATATCAGTCGTATTTCACCATAAAAATATAGGGCAGGGCGAAGAAAAGCCCGAATCATTTAACACAGTTCGTCAGCGTGAGTGGGATGAAGGAACTGTTATTAAAGATAGATAGGAGAGTAATACTATGAGAAAAGTTGTTATTTTTGGTGCAACTGGTAATGTGGGATCGTATGTTACCAAATATGCTTCAGAGTTTCTCCCTGAGAAAGGCTTTGATGTTGTGGCAACGGGGCGAAGAAACACGGACGTATTTGATCAATTTGGCGTCCGGTTTGTCCAGGCAGACATGATGAATAAGGCGGATTTTGATAACTTACCGCAAGAAAACGTGTATGCTGTGATCCTTCTGGCCGCAACGATTCCTTCTTATATGGATGACTACAGCGGAGAGAAATATCTAAATACCAATATTCTGGGGACTTACAACGTTCTTGAATATTGCCGTAAGGTAAAGGTTGACCGTATACTATTTAGCCAAACTGTTTTCGATATTAGTCTATATTCAATTGAAGATCCAACCCGTGTTCTTGATCCTCATCTCCCACCATATTTTGACTACAGCGGTGATCACGCTATGTATGTTATATCAAAAAATACAGCCATAGAGTTGTTAAAACATTACTTGAAAGAATATGGCCTTAAGTATTTTATTTTCCGCTTTCCAACCATCTATGAGTATAGTACCTTCCAGTATTATTATCCGAATGGTGTAAAAACTATGCGACCGTTGTATAAGCAGATTAACCGTGCTAAAAACAGTGAGCCATTAGAATTATGGGGAGATCCAAATTACTCGAAAGATATGGTGCACGTATATGATTGTGCCCAAATGCTCTGTAAAGCGATTCTTTTCAATGGAAAAGATCATGAAATCTATAACGTTGGCACTGGAATTCCTGTGACCTTGCAAGAGCAGTGTCAGGCTATTATTGATGTTTTCTCGCCAAAGGATAATCCGTCAATTATTGAATATCATCCCGGAAAGAGTGGTGGTGGATTCTTGATGGATATCACCAATGCCAAGGAAGATTTAGGTTATGAACCAGTTATGGATGTGCACAAGTTGTTTGAAGATTACAAATATGAGGCGCAATTTGATCGTTTTAAAAGTTTGAGAGGAGTATAAAATCGCATGAGAGAAATAGGCAGTGAATTTTGGGATGTACCTACAAAAGGTCACGCGAATGGTTTTTTCCCAGAATCTATTCAATGGTTTCTCTCTGGTCGTAGTGCATTACAGGCTATTATTAAAGATCTAAGAGAAGTGAGGAGTGTCTCTTTGCCTTCTTGGTGTTGCGAAAGCATAATTAAACCTTTCGTCAATGCGGGGATAGAAGTTCATTTTTATCCAGTTTATTGGCAAAATGGCTTGATACAAGAGGTCTGCTTTAACAGTGATGCACTGTTCTTGATGGATTTCTTTGGATATACTTCCCCGGCTTTGGACTTTGGAGATTACAAAGGTGTTATTATTCGGGATGTTACTCATTCCATCTTCTCCTCAGTTTACTCTGATGCAGATTATTACTTTGGCTCCCTACGCAAGTGGTGTGGAGTTTGGACTGGCGGTTATGCGTGGACAAGGGATGGACACTTTCTCTCTATAGAGTGTGATGAGGATTTTGAATATGTTCATCTTCGTAAAATGGCAATGCAGATGAAGAATAACTATATTATTGGAAATGGTATTAGTGATAAATCATATCTGAAAGTGTACGAAAAAGCTGAAGAAACTCTAGATAGGGCAGGTATTGCACCAGCAGATTTCAGAGACATAGAGTTGGCAAATAGAATTGATGTTAAATTTATGGTTGACCGGAGGAGAGAAAATGCGAGTATGCTCAGATCAGCATTTCCAGATTGGCTTGTCATTCCGGAAATCTCCCAATTAGTCGCTCCTTTGTTTGTGCCAGTGCTTGTACCAAACGGAAAGCGGAATGAACTAAGAAGTTACTTATCTGAACATGACATCTATTGTCCTATTCATTGGCCTTTAAGCAAGTTTCACAGGCTGGATTATAGGTCTTCGCTTATATATGAGAACGAGTTGAGCCTTGTTTGTGATCAACGATACTCTGAAGATGACATGAACAGAATAATTGAGTCAATTCATTTTTTTATGGAGGCGTAATGGTGCTCACAGTTTATGGATTAGAGCAGGCAAAACAGTGGGATGACGTTGTCCATTCCTTTAGAGACTACGATGTTTATTGGCTGAGTGGTTATGTAAAAGCGTTTCAAATTCACGGCGATGGAGATCCGCTGCTGTTTTATTATGACGATGGAATAGTTCGTGGAATCAATGTTGTGATGAAACGTGATGTAGCAAAGGATGCAAGATTTAAAGGAATAATTGAAGAAAAAAAATATTTTGACTTTGCTACACCATATGGTTATGGTGGATGGATTGTAGAGGGAGAAGATACAAAACATTTATTCAGTGCTTATATCGAATGGCTCAATCAGAATGACATAATAAGTGAATTTGTTCGCTTTCATCCTATGATTAAGAACCATGAAGCATCAAAATCGTTTTTCGAGGTAATTCAACTCGGTGAAGTAGTACATATGGACCTTTCAAGCCCTGATATAATATGGAATAACATTATCAGTAAAAATCGAAATATGATTCGGAAAGCCATTAAGAATAGTGTGGTTATATATAACGGCCGTTTTCCGGAGATATTTGAAAAATTTCGTGCGATTTACAACGGAACTATGGATAAGGATAATGCTGAAGATTATTACTACTTTAATCCGCTTTTCTATAAGTCTATACTTGAAGATCTTCCACAAAATGCACAGGTGTTTTGGGCCGAGAAGGATGAACGGATCATTGCGGCTAGCATAATGCTTTCAGCTAATGGCAGAATGAATTATCACCTTTCAGGGTCTATTAGTGAGTTCAGTTCTTTTGCACCTACTAATCTGCTTCTTTATGAAGCTGCTCTATGGGGATATGCTAACGGTTGTAAAACACTCTATATGGGTGGTGGTGTAGGTTCTGGAGAGGACAGCTTATTTAAGTTTAAAAGAGCATTTTATAAAGGTGAATTGAATTACTTCTACATTGGTAAAAAAATATATAATAAAGAAAAATACAATGAATTAATTGAATTGAGAACTGAAATCGAGAATCCGCGATATTTTCCGGAGTACAGAGGATAATGTGATGAAATTACTGTTTGTTGCGACAATAGGTGGGTTTATGCCTTTTTTCAAGAAACTCATAAGAAAACTTCTTGACGAAGGGCATGAAGTTGATATTGCAGCTAATATGAAACAGTCTCCTATACCTGATTATTATGGAGAATGGGGATGCGGACTATTCCAGATTTCATGTTCCCGGTCTCCGTTAGATAAAGGAAACCTAATGGCGATAAAAGAGATTAATAAAATAGTAAAAAACGGTTATTATGATATTGTGCATTGTCATACACCAATAGCTTCAATGTGTGTTCGTATTGCTTGTCGCAAAATCAAGAAGCGAGGCACAAGAGTTATTTATACGGCGCACGGCTTTCATTTTTATAAAGGAGCACCATTGAAAAATTGGTTTATTTTTTCATCAGTAGAAAGATTATGTGCCAAATGGACAGATACTTTGATTACAATCAATAAAGAAGACTATGCGTGGGCTAAAAAGCATCTCAAGGTTAATCTAATTGAGTATATCCCTGGGGTGGGGATTGATGTTGATAAATTTGTCAATATTAATGTTGACAAAACACAAAAGAGAAAAACACTTGGTATACCAGAGGATGCTTTTTTGCTTTTATCTGTAGGTGAACTCAACGAGAATAAGAATCACCAAGTGGTCATTAAAGCCTTGGCTGAGTTAAGTAATTTAAAAATTCATTATGCCATTGCTGGAAAAGGTGATAAAAGCGAAGAACTTGAAGAAATGGCAACTAAATTTGCTGTGAATTTACATTTACTCGGTTACAGAAATGATGTAGCTGAATTATATAAAACTGCGGACGTTTATATTTTGCCGTCTATTAGAGAGGGATTAAATGTTTCTATAATGGAAGCTATGGCAAGTTCATGTCCGATTATTTGTTCAAATATTCGCGGAAATGTCGATATGGTAGATAATAATGGTGGATATTTGTGTAATGCAAAAAAAGTTGGCGATTTTGTAAGTTCTATCTTATCCTTATATCGAGATAAAGAGATTATTTCTGTTATGGGAGATTATAACAAGCAGAAAGCGTATTTATATGATGAAAAAACAATTAACCAAAAAATGCTAACAATTTATTATGGGAAGGATTAATATGCGGGTATTACACGTTCTAAATACAAATAGTTATTCTGGAGCAGAAAATATGGTGTGTCAAATCATTTCTTTTTTTAAACATGAACAAAATATAGAAATGGTTTATTGTAGTCCAGAAGGAGAGATAAAGGAAGTATTATATGAAAAAAAAATTTTATATTTTCCGGTTAAAAAAGTTTGTATTAAAGAAATTAAGCGCGCCATATTGGAATTAAAACCAGATGTAATTCACGCACATGATATGAAAGCATCTTTTGTTGTTTCTAACACTCACGGCAAAATACCTTATATTTGTCATATTCATAACAATGCCTTTGATTCTCGTAAAATCACACCTAAAGCAATAGCTTTTATGTTAGCAGCAAGAAAAGCGAGACATATTTTTTGGGTTTCTGACAGTGCAAAAAATGGATATGTATTCAAGCGTGCTGTCGAACAGAAAAGTTCCATTCTTTATAATATCATCGATATTACTGAAGTAAAGAAGAAATGCGAATGCGATAATCGAATGTTCAAATACGATGTCATTTATTTGGGACGCCTCTCTAAAGAAAAAAACCCTTTAAGACTCATTTCTATTTTTCAAAAAGTTATACAAAAGAATAATGGAATCACTTTAGGTATGGTTGGATCTGGACCGTTGGAAAATGAAGTACAAAGAATGATTATAAATTTCGGATTAGAAAAAAATGTTTTTCTTATCGGATTTCAAAAGAATCCTATGAAAATATTGTATAGCTCTAAAGTGATGGCTATGACATCATTGTGGGAGGGATTACCAATGTGTGCGCTAGAAGCACAAGCGTTAGGGAAACCAATTGTTAGCACGCCTACTGATGGCTTAAAAATATTGATTAAAAATGATGAGACAGGCTATTTGAGCGATGATGACGATGAGTTCGCACAAATGCTTTTTAACATAGTTACTAATGATGAATTAAGAGGATATATGTCTCGAAAAGCGTTTGAACAATCTGTTGTTTTTAATGATATAACTAATTATTGTAATTCTCTTTTGAAACAATATAGAGGTTGATATGATTCAGAATAAACAGATTATTAAAACTGATTTATACCGTTATACTGGAAATGAGCATATCGGTTTTTTCGCCAAAATGAGACTATACGGATATCAATATACTAAAATTTGGCGGAAAGCAAGCTTAAATAAGAATAACCGGTTTTTATTTTTGTATTATGGTTTTAAACTTTACAGACGTTCTTTGCGGTATGGATTTCAAATATCTCCATATGCATCTATAGGCAAAGGACTATATATTGGCCATTTTGGTACTGTTATAGTTGGAAATGAAGTAGTAATTGGTAATAATGTTAATTTGTCACCCAATGTTGTAATAGGACATTCCAATCGCGGGGAGAAAACAGGAAGTCCAACGATTGGTAACGATGTATGGATTGGTTCCGGCTCAATAATTGTTGGTAATATCAAAATTGGAGATGATGTGTTAATTGCGCCAAACTCATATGTTAATATTGATGTTCCGTCACACTCAATTGTTATTGGTAACCCTGCCGTGATTAAATCATCAGAATATGCAACCGTGAAATATGTGTGTAATAAAGTGGAGTGAAACAGATGGATTTAATTTCAATTATAATTACAACATACAAAGGAGACTCTGAAATATATAATTGTGTTTCCTCTGCGTTGGCTCAAGATTATCCTTCATTTGAGGTAATCGTAGTTGATGACAACGGAGAAGGATCGGAGTCTCAAACAAGAACTTTTGATATTATTAGGCCTTTTATTGATTGTCCAAATTTTAAGTATATTACACATAAATACAATATTAATGGATCGGCTGCAAGGAATACAGGAATAAAAAATGCAAAAGGAAGTTATATTGCTTTTTTAGATGATGATGATATTTTGCATAAAGATAGCATCAGAAAGCGATATGAATGTTTAAGCAAACGCGGTGAAGAATATGGTATTGTTTTTTCTTCATTTTCTCAGTATATTGATGGAGAGAAAGATTACGATTGCATTTATTCATTTGACGGGTCTATTATATTTGATTATCTTTCAGAAAAAATTCATAGTCCTTCTAGTGTGTTGATGATTCGGCGTAATATTCTTGATTCTATTGGCCTTTGGGATGAGCAGTTTAGGAGACATCAAGATTGGGAATTTGTAACCAGAATTGTATCAAAATATAAAGCATGTTCAATACCAGATATAACTGTTGATCGCATAGTTACATGGCGCAATAATGCTAAAAATCCGGAATTGTTTGAAGAGCAGAGATTGTTCTTTTTAAACAAAATGAAGCCTATAATCCTGTCTTTGGAAAAGAAACAAATCAAACAGGTTTATTTTTTTCACTATACAGATGTTGGCAAAAATTATCTAAAATATAAGAAATTTTCAAAGGCATTTAAATTTGCGGTAAAAAGCGGCTTTTTTTTTAAGGCTCTGAGCGTATATGTTAAGTCAACATTAGTATACTTAAAAAAAACAAGGTATTAGAAGAATGGAAATATCAAAACAAGAAAAAAGTGGTTCCCTAATAACAAGTCTTATTATTTCATCTCCGATAATCGCCTCGTTTACTTCAGATTATCTTTTGCGTAATAGTTATGCGGGAATTATAGTAATGGGATTAATTTGGGCGCTTCTTTTTCGTTATATGGTTATATATGGAGCGCGTTTTAAAATCAAAGCGTTGATATTTATTGCTTATTTGTTTTTGATTGTGACGGTTTCATCTTTAGTGTTATCTGGACACGTTGATGAATTAGCACTACAGTTTATTGAGTATGGCCTTTTGGGCCTACTTGTTGGAACTACCAAAATCAATTCGGAGGATGCTTTAAAAAAGTGTACATTTTTATTGTTGATTTTAGCTGTTCCATGCTATATGTTAATTCGAACGAGTTCAACTAATGAATACTCTAATGATATTAATATGGGATTATCATATGGGATAATCCCACTTTTGTTTTCTGTAATAACACATTTTTTCCTTTATCATAAGAATTCAAATATTGCGAGCAAAATATCATATGTGGTAGCATTCATATTATTATTTGTTCTCTTAATTAAGGGGACAAGAGGTGTATGGGTTTGTTGGGTCTTTCTGATTTACTTTATTTTTATTATTAAAACTGGTTTCAGAAAAAGTGCTTCAACGAAGAAGATAGTAGGAAGTTTCATTATTGTTCTTGCTATCGTAGTATTATTAAGTAATTTTGATTTGGTTTTATTAGAGATTGCGGATTTATTATCAAAAATGGGGATTGATTCGCATTTTTTAGATAAATCTCTATTGTTAATTTCGAAGGGCGATTTATCAAATGGTCGAACAAAGATATATGAATTCGCCTGGAAAGGCTTTCTTGATTCGCCTTTTTTCGGAAATGGAATTGGTACTTTTTCTGATCAATACAGTAAAATAGGATTTCCATATATTCATAATATGGTTATTCAATTGCTGTATGAATTGGGATTATTATTTGCTCTACCAATATTAACTGTAGTATTTTTGCCACTAAAGAAAATAGTATTTGATTCAGATAGAAATGAAGATTTGGGACTATTAGTTGTTTTATTTTCATCTTGTGTTCCGATGCTTATGTTATCAAGCGAGTTATGGGTAAACAGACATTTATGGTTGATGTGTGGATATTATTTGTCAGATTTTTTAATTCGAAGCAGTAATAATTCATGAGGTGCTGGTTTGATGAATTATGATAATTCTATATCGTTAACAAGGGTATTGGCCATGATTTTTATTGTGGTTTGTCATTGTGCATCTATGTTTGGTAAAACTGCAATTGCTGGTTTCTTTGATGTGGGTGTACCTATTTTTTTTATCATTTCCGGATACCTTGCTTCTTCGAAAATTATAGATAATAAGGCGCATTGGATAAAGAAAAAGTTGCTTCGTTTATATATACCACTTTCTCTATGGGTTGCAGTATATGTGATTGTAAAACTTATAAAAAGAGAACTTTATGTTTCTTTTTTTCAAACACTTCTTTTAATGTTTAATATGCAAGGATTGAATCATATATTAAAATGGATTCCATTGGGAATTGGGCCATGGTTCTTTACTGTAATAGAATTGTGCTATTTTTTTTTCCTAGCTTACGATTCAATCAAAATAAAAAACATATCGAAGTATTCTGTTGTTTTTTTATTATGTTTTTTTATGTTTGTCACGATACTACAGTTTTTTGGAATTAACTTAGGTGGCATATTCATTTTTTTCCTTGGTTGTTTTTTATGTAGAAGAAAAGAGTATTTCGATAAACTGACAAATAAATGGGCAATAGCGCCTATTATCGGTTCAATTTCTGTTATTATGCGACTTGTCGGAAAGGTGTATTTTGATAATACTACTTTTTATGATAATGTATTAAGTTCTGTTACTCATTCCATGCTTGCATTATCAATTTTTATATTTTTAAAGTATTGTGATAACCGATTTAATAAAGCAGTATGTTCTATAGCTTCCTTTCCGGTGATAAAATGGCTTGATAAAATATCAGTATACGTGTATTTAACTCACACTTGGTTTTTAGGTACATTAATTTGTAATGTCTTTGATTATGGCAATATATTTGTTGGTTTTTTGTTATTAATAATCTGTACGTTGTCCATTAGTAGTATCTTTTATTATACGAATGTTCAAATAAATAAACTAATAAAACTATAGTTATTATTGATGCTTTTATAGAATAATGGTACAATCCGGTATATAGACAATAATATATCCTTGATAATAACGGATACAGGTATCTTTCAAAAGAAATAATTCAAATTTTTCCGAGAAAAGCAGATCCGGAATCATATTAACACATTAAATCTAAAATTGGTCTTGCGAATAATATATGGTTTTTAATTTGAAAGTTGCAATAACGTATGATTCGTTTTAAATAAAGAGATATTATAAGATGAAGAAAGAAAAGCTATCAATTAATTTTATATTTCAATTTTTATACCAAGTAGTTATTCTTGTAATACCATTATTAGTTTCGCCTTATCTTACTCGAGTGTTGGGTGATAATGCTCTTGGTACTTATACTTATGTAAATTCAATCGCTTATTATTTTCTGCTATTAGCTAATTTGGGTATTAGTAAGTATGGCCAGCGTGCTATTGCTCAGTATTCAAACGATTCGGTTAAATTGAGAAAATCTTTTTGGAGCCTCTTCCTATCCCATTTGGTCTCATCTTTTATATCAATCGTAATATACTTATTTCTTTGCTTTTTATTTGTAAAGAAAAATCAAAGCCTTTTCTTAATTCAGATGATATATGTTTTGTCTGCGGCATTTGACATTACCTGGTTGTTTACTGGCCTTGAAAATTTTAAGAGTGTGGTAATAAAAAATACTATTATTAAAATTCTTGAATGTATTTTTGTTTTTTTGTTCATAAAAAGTGAGAAGGATATTTTTGCTTTTGCTTTAATAATGTCAATAAGTTCGTTTGTTAGTTCGGCAATATTGTTTCCTCAGGCATTTAAAATAGTCAGACCAATTAAGGTCACTGTAAAAGATTGTTTGTCTCATACTATACCTCTTCTCGTTTTTTCTATATCAGTTATTTCTGTCACTTTATATACGGTATTTGACAAAACACTGTTGGGATTATTGAGTTCAAATGAAAATGTTGCATATTATGAATATGCAAATAGGATTATTTCGGTTCCTAAAACTTTTATTGTTGTAATAGGAAGTGTTATGTTTCCAAGAGCTTGCAAAATGGTTGTCGAAGGAAATAAAGAAAAACAAGAATACTATTCTAAAATATCTCTTTTGGTAGTTTCATTTATAGGAATGGCATCTTTGTTTGGTTTGTTAGCCATTTCTGATGAATTTGCAGTATACTATTATGGAGAAGATTTTGCGATATCTGGAATTGTTATGAAAGCAATGTGTGGCCTTCCGCTGATTATAGGCATCGGTGATATTGTCCGACTACAATGGATGATTCCCAATAAAATGGACAAACAATATACTTTATGTGTGATACTCAATGCGATAATTAATATTATCATAAGTTGTCTGCTAATACCTAAGATTGGGATTTATGGAGCTGTTATTGGGACATTATCTGCTGAATTGTTTGGCTGTATTTTTCAGATTGTTTTATGTAAAGGTTTTTTATCGTTTAAACTTATCATTTCCACAATGATACCGTTTTTGTTGATTGGAGGATTGATGTATCTCGGAATATTTTTGGTTGATTTGTTTGATCTTTCTGGATTATTATCTTTATTGATAAAAATAATAGTTGGAATTGTTATTTATTGCACTCTTTCTTTGATTTATCTATTTGTTTTTGAAAAAGAATTATCTTCCACATTAAAAAGAACAATCATAAATAAACTTAAAAGAAAGAAATAAGTTTGTTATGGAATAATCAGGGAAAGTAAAGAGAAAATATATTAAACAACAGATATAAAGGAGCACCAAACAAATGAAAATCACAGTCGCAGGAGTAGGATACGTGGGATTGTCCCTGGCGGTCCTGCTCGCACAGAAGCATGAAGTTACCGCCATTACCACCACGGAGGCGAAGGCGGAGAAGTTGAATAAATTCATCAGTCCGATCCAGGACGATGAGATCGAGCGGTTCTTTAAAGAGGCGCGGGAGGGGAGCAGGAAGTTGACGCTCTGCACCACCACGGATAAGGCCGCCGCGTACGGATCGGCCGAGCTAGTGATCATTGCCACCCCGACCAATTACGACGACGTGAACCACTTTTTTGACACCAGCGCGGTGGAGGACGCTATCGAATGGACGCTCAAGGTGAATCCGAACGTGCTGATGGTGATCAAATCCACCATTCCGGTGGGTTACACTGAGTCGGTGCGGGAGAAATATGGCGTGAATAATATCATTTTCAGCCCGGAGTTTTTGCGCGAGTCCAAGGCGCTGTACGATAACCTGCACCCCAGCAGGATCGTTGTCGGCTGCGGAGAAGGGCAGGAGGCGCAGGCCCGGATGTTTGCGGATCTTCTGCTGGAAGGCGCCAGGGCTGAGGAGGAGAGAGCGGGGCAGCCGCAGCAGAACATACCGGTGCTCATCACGCACTTGACCGAGGCGGAAGCCATCAAGCTGTTTGCGAACACGTACCTTGCAGTCCGCGTCAGCTACTTTAACGAGCTCGATACGTACGCCCAGACCAAGGGGCTCGACACCAAAATGATCATTGACGGCGTGTGCCTTGACCCGCGCATCGGGTCACACTACAACAACCCGTCGTTCGGATACGGCGGATATTGCCTCCCCAAAGACACCAAGCAACTGCTCGCCAACTACCGCGACGTACCGCAGACAATGATCGAAGCTGTTGTCAAATCCAACACCGTCCGCAAGGACTTCATCGCCGATCAGATCATCGCGAAGAATCCGAAGGTCGTGGGAGTGTACAGGCTGACAATGAAAAGCAACAGTGACAATTTTCGCGCCTCGGCGATCCAGGGCGTCATGAAGCGCATCAAGGCCAAGGGCATCCCGGTCATCGTGTACGAGCCTACGCTCGAAGACGGGAGCGAATTCTTCCGCTCGAAGGTCGTGAATGACCTGGCGGAGTTCAAGCGTCAGAGCGACGTGATTCTCGCGAACCGCTTTGATGCGGAGGTGCTCGGCGACGTGGCGGATAAGGTTTACACGCGCGACTTGTTCAGGAGGGATTGATTTAGGCTTCTAATACCATCCTGGAGACAGAGCCTGAGTGATTTATTTCATCCGCAATCGACGAAAAGTCGGTTGCGGATGATTTTTGTTTTGTCATAATTTACATAAATTTCAGTATTGAAATTATGACAGAAAAAGTGTATAATACATGACGAGGAGGAGATTTCAATGACCAACAAAATTATTGGAGAAAACATCCGCGCTCTGCGAGATAACTCTGGGTACACACAATCTAATCTGGCACAGTTTATGGGAGTTGACCAAAGCCTGATCGCTAAAATAGAGAAAGGCGAGCGGAGCATATCTGCTGATATGCTTGAAAAAATTGCCACTTTGTTTGGCGTGACAGTTGATCAGATCGAGAATCAGCCGCTTGTCACCTCCAAACTTTCCTATGCTTTCCGGGGAAGCGAGTTAAGCGTATCGGAGATGGAGGCGATCTCTTCGATCAACAAGATCGCTCTCAACTCTGAGTTTATGCGAGTCATTTTGAAGGAGGCAGGATCATGATCGATTATGCCAGACTGATGGCCCAGGCTGCCTTGCTTAGAAAGCGTCTTGGTGAAGATAGTGACTCTCCTATAGATGTATTCGCTATGGCTCAGAATATAGATGGGCTTACGATCGTCTATTATCCTTTGGGCGATAATCTAAGTGGCATGTGCATCAAGGGGCAGGATGGTAACAACGTTATTGCCATTAATTCATCTATGACCCTGGGCAGGCAGAGGTTTTCATTGGCCCATGAGTTTTATCATTTGTATTTCGATGATAGTATGATTTCAGTCTGCGCTAAAAGGATCAATTCAGGGAAGGAAATCGAGCGATCCGCAGACATGTTTGCATCGTATTTCCTGATGCCGGAGCCTTCCTTGCTTATCCAGGCTGAAAAACTGTCTGAAAAGAATACGGATAAACAGCTGTCATTGAACGATGTAATTCGCATTGAACAGTATTTTGGTGTAAGCCATCAGGCTGCGGTGTACCGTTTGATGCACACATCATTTCTTGACGAGATCACAGGGAGCGACTTTTTGAATGAGGCCGTTCGCAGCAAAGCGGAGTCTCTTGGATACAGTTCAAATCTGTATATGCCTTCACCTGATGCGAAAAAATATATGACATACGGGAATTATATCAACCAGGCGGAGCAAGTGTTGTCCAAAGGACTGGTTTCTATAGGGAAGTACGAGCAGCTTTTGCTGGACGCTTTCCGTGCAGACCTGGTTTACGGTAGTGATGACGAAAGCGGTGATGTCATTGACTGAACCGTTATTCTTCGATACGGATTGTCTTTCTGCATTCCTGTGGGTCAATAATCAAAGTTTGCTTGCGCAGCTTTACCCGGGAAGGATCATTATTCCTGCAGAAGTGTATTCAGAGTTGTCAATTCCAACGATCCCTCATCTTAAGGCCAGGGTCGATGCGATGGTTTTAAACGGAGATGCCCAAGTTAAGAGCATCCAGACTGAAACAGAAGAGTACTCATTGTACAAAAAGTTGACAACTGCTCCGGATCCAGGTCATGTCATCATTGGCCCTGGCGAAGCAGCGGCGATCGTTATGGCAAAGGAGCAGAGCGGTGTTCTTGCTAGTAACAATTTAAAGGATATTTCGGTATATGTTTCCGAGTTTGGGCTTCAGCATAAAACGACTGGAGATATTTTGAAAGATGCTATGGAGAAGGGACTGATAACTGAAGCCGGAGATAATCAGTTGTGGCAGGAAATGCTCAGAAAACGCAGAAGACTTGGGTATTCATCATTCTCAGATTATTTGAAAGCGGTAAGTATAGAGTATAAGCCGCCTTATATTGCTGAGTGTGGTTATCAGGCAATGGTTGAATTGAACGAAAGTGCAGAGAAAAATGGAGTTTCAAATATGACTCTTGATGAGATCAATGCCGAAATTGAAGCATCTAGAAGAGAGCGCGATGAGAGCGTTAATAAAGAGTGACCGCGGTAGAGGCATAATTGTGTATACCACTTTATAGGCAATTAAAATGGGTATAACAAGAATTGAGGTTCAAAAACGGATCGATGTGTATTCCAATATGACATACAATTTGCTATAATAACACGGCGAAAAAATACGCTTGACGAAATGGCGAGAGAAGAAATCTTTACAGAATAAATGGTGATATATAATATGCTTTGTGAACAACGATTTTATGAAATATACGGAAAGGAACCGGCGGGAGTGGCATTCGCTCCGTACCGCATCTGCCCCATTGGCGCCCACAGCGACCACAACCTGGGGAAGATAACCGGATTCGCCATTGACAAAGGCATACATATTGCCTACCGCCCGAAGCAAAACGGCGTTGTCGAATTGCAAAGCCTGCAGTTTACCAAACGCGCCCAATGGTTCGTAAAAGAGGTCGGAGAGAAGACAGACGACTGGGCGGACTACCTTAGAGGCGCCACATGGGCCCTGGGCAAGGCCTACGGGCTCTCTACGGGCATTTGCGGGGTCATAGAGGGTAGCTTACCCATCGGAGGCCTCAGCTCCTCTGCGGCCGTAATACTGGCCTTTTTAAAGGCATTGTGCGAGGTCAATCAGATCCGCCTCGAACCGCAGGAACTTATTGACGTCGCATTCGACGCTGAAAAAAATTACGTCGGGGTCAACGTCGGTACGCTTGACCAGAGCTGCGAAGTTTTGTCCAGGAAAGACCACCTGCTGTATCTTGACTGCGCCGATAACAGTTACGAACTGATTCCCACGCATCCCGCGATGAAGCCTTACAAGATTGCCATCTTCTTCAGCGGCCTCGAGCACAGCCTTGCCGGCTCGAAATACAACATGCGCGTCGATGAACTGCGCGCCGGAGTGTACGCGCTCCAGGCTTTCAGCGGCGCCGAATACGGCAAATTCAATCAGGCCAACGCGCGCGACGTGAGCATCGAAGTTTTCCGTCAATATAAGGACAAGCTGCCTATTCCGTGGGCAAAGCGCTGTGAGCACTGGTATACCGAGTTTCAGCGCGTCGAAGCAGGAGCGGAGGCGTGGCGGCGCGGCGACATCGAGGAGTACGGCCGATTATCGTTCGAGTCCGGCTGGTCGTCAATTCATAATTGGGAGTCCGGGGCGCCGGAGCAGATCAAGCTCTACGAGATTATGCGGGAGACGGACGGCATTTACGGCGGGCGTTTCAGCGGCGCCGGATTCAAGGGCTGCTGCATGGCGCTGATCGATCCGGAGAAGGCGGACAACATCCGTGAGCGAGTTGAGCGCGAGTACCTTGATGCGTTTCCGGAGATGCGGGGCAAGTACAGTTTCCATTTGTGCGAGAGTGCGGACGGGCTGGCAAGTTGGAAGTGACAAGTGGCAAGTTGCAAGTGGCAAATTGGAAGTTGCAAGTGGCAAGTTGGAAGTGACAAGTGACAAATGGCAAGTGGCAAGTGGCAAGTGGCAAGTTGCAAGTGGGCGAACCGGATGATGACACGAATTTCGGGTCTCATGCGAACACTATATTAGTTCGCATTTCGGTCACACGAAATTCTTAGTCATCTATCCGGCTTCGCTGGCAGACAAAAATGAATTTGAAGTCTGGCAAACATTATAAA
>JAEEGL012656413.1_pt1 | contig 21317 bp, 17 predicted proteins | sample 9134231 | NCBI WGS metagenome assembly JAEEGL01 (sample SAMN16246548, study PRJNA631951) | gut metagenome | biome: gut microbiome; feature: rumen; material: fiber-attached | host: Bos | place: Iran: Karaj | collected 2018-10
GGTCCCGGCAACCAGCAGGTGACCAACAGCTACGGTTACAGCGACTACTATTGGTACCACATGCTGGCCGAGAAGGGCTATGTGGTCTTCTGCTTCGACGGCCGTGGTACCGGCGGCCGCGGCGCACAGTTCAAGAAACAGACCTACGCCGACCTGGGACGCATGGAATGCGAGGACGCCATCGAGGCCGCCCGCTGGCTAGGCCAGCAGAGCTGGGTCGACAAGGAGCGCATCGGCATCTGGGGCTGGAGCTTCGGTGGCTACCTCTCCACCCTCTCGCTCCTGAAGGGAAACGATGTGTTCAAAATGGCCATCGCGGTGGCACCCGTGATGAACTGGCGCTACTACGACAATATCTACACCGAGCGTTTCCTCGCCTTGCCGCAGGACAACGCCAAGGGCTATGACGACAACTCGCCGCTCAACTTCGCCGACCGCCTGCAAGGCAACTACCTGCTCATCCACGGTACCGGCGACGACAACGTACACTTCCAGAACAGCGCCGAGATGGTGGAGAAACTGGAGAATGCCGGTAAACAGTTCGAGTTCCGCATCTACCCCAACAAGAACCACTCCATCTACGACGCTACGGGCAACACACGCCTGAACCTCTACCAGTTGATGACTGACTTTATCCTTAGAAAATTATAAGACAAATGAAGAAGATAATCTTATTAGGCTTAATGGGTTTAATGGGCATCATGGGTGCCCGGGCACAATTCGACGACTACGGTGTCAAGGTGGGTCTTGGCAGCGCCACGCTAGCCGATGACTTGTCGACCAAGTCGCCCATCCTGGGAGTCAACCTTGGCGGCTACATCAACTACAGCTTCAAGCACAGTCCGACGGCACTGGCGGAGATCTTCTACCTGCAGTCGGGTATCAACTTGGTACGTCGCGGCAACATCTTCGAGCAGGTGCTTGAGAACGGCAACACCCTGAGCCACCGTAAAGGCTACCATCGTGCCTGGTATGTACAGGTGCCGGTACTGGCAGGTGTCCACTTCGAACTGCCTATCCGCGAGGCGGGCCACTGGGTGGGCTTCTACCTGGGTCCCGCTGTGAGTTACGGCCTCGGTGGTCGTTATGCCGACCGGATGGTCACGCCCGGATATACCTCAAGAGAGGCCAACTATGACGTCAATTTCAGTGGCAAACCTGAAGACCGCAAACTCTTCAACCACATCAATCGAATGGATGTCAGCGCCATCCTCGGTCTCAGCTATGAACGCGGGAACTACACCGTCTCGCTCTTCATCGACCATGGTTTTATCGCTGTGTCGGAAGACATCGATGTGTTGCGTGTCATCGAGAATGCACAGACCGGCAACATCAATACCGATGCCTATAAGATGGGCAACGGCAACAACAATGCCGTCATGCTCTCCATCGCCTACAAGCTGGGCAGCTTCATAAAATAGACTAAACACTAATTCCTAACACATGGTTAGAGTACGTTTTGCCCCTTCTCCCACGGGTCCCCTTCATATCGGTGGCGTCCGAACCGCCCTTTATAACTACCTTTTCGCCCGTCAGCAAGGCGGTAAGATGATCCTCCGCATCGAAGACACCGACCAGACACGCTTTGTGCCAGGTGCCGAACAATACATCATCGAAGCCCTCGACTGGCTGGGTATCCAGTTCGACGAAGGTGTCCATCTGGGCGGTCCCTTCGGCCCTTATCGCCAGAGCGACCGGAAGCCCCTTTACCGCCAGTATGCAGAACAGCTGCTTCGTGACGGATGGGCCTACTACGCCTTCGACCGCCCCGAAGAACTTGATGCCAAGCGCAAAGAGTATGAGGCCCAGAAAAAGACCTTCCAGTACGACTGCACCACCCGTGCAGGCATGTGCAACAGCCTCTCCCTGAGTGCCGAAGAGGTACAGCGTCGCATTGACACCGGCGAACCTTATGTGGTGCGTTTCAAATTCCCCGAAGACCTCGACATCACCGTCCACGACCTCATCCGTGGTGATGTCACGATGAACAGCCGTCTGCTTGACGACAAGGTGCTCTTCAAGAGCGACGGGATGCCGACCTACCACCTGGCCAACATTGTCGACGACCACTTAATGGAGATCACCCACGTCATCCGTGGTGAAGAGTGGCTGCCCTCAGCACCGCTCCATGTGATGTTGTACCGCGCCTTTGGATGGGAGGATACCATGCCGCAGTTCGCCCATCTGCCCCTACTGCTCAAGCCCGAAGGCAATGGGAAACTGAGCAAACGCGACGGTGACCGGCTGGGCTTCCCCGTATTCCCTCTCGAATGGCACGATCCCAAGAGCGGCGAAATCAGTAGTGGCTACCGTGAGCAGGGCTATTTGCCTCAGGCTGTAGTCAACATGCTGGCTTTGATGGGATGGAACCCCGGCACAGAACAGGAGATCATGTCGATGGACGAACTGATACATCTCTTCAACATCGAGCACATCAGCAAGAACGGCGCCAAGTTCAATCTCGACAAGGCCAAGTGGTTCAACCACGAATATTTCCAGATGCTCGACGACGAGCAGGTGGCCTCCTATTTGGAAACCCAGCTCAAAGAGCACGGCATCGAGGCCGAACACAGCTATGTCGTCAAGGTGGCCGCCCTGATGAAGGAGCGCATCACCTTCCCCAAAGAGCTGTGGGACACCTGCTGCTACTTCTTCCAAGCCCCGACAGAATACGACCCTGCGGCCATCAAGAAGCGCTGGAAGGCTGGTATGACGGTTCATATGGCCAAGGTCATCGAGATACTCAACACCGTTCCCTTCGAATATAATGCCATCCATCAGGCCCTACTCGAAGACTACATCAAGGGCAACGAGCTCAACATGGGCTCAGTGATGAACTCACTCCGCCTGGCCGTGGTGGGCCGCACCGTGGGTCCCGACATGCTGACACTCGTCATGATGCTCGGCAAAGAAGAGACCATCCGCCGCGTACAACGCGCCATCGACGTCATTGGAGAACCCGAAAACTGAAACATTGAAAGACAAACAATAATGAAGAAAAACACCATCATCCTTTGTGCAGCCGCCATGCTCCTGCTCGGAGCCTCGGCCTGCAGCAACAACAACAAACAGAACCCCGAAGCTACTGCCCCTGTGACCACTGAAGGCGGTCTCAAAGTAGCCTACATCGACACCGACACCCTTTTGGCCAAATACCAGTATGCCATCGACCTCGAGCAGCAACTCAAAGAGTACACCGAGCAGCAGCGCCGCTATGGCCAACAGCAGGTCGAAGCCTTCCAGAAGGACTACAACAACTACCTGCAAAACGGCTCCACGATGACCCTCACACAGCAACAGGCCAAGGAGGCCGAACTGAAGCAGCGTGCAGAGAAGATGCAGACCCTCGAGCAGGAACTGATGGCTAATATCGCTGAAAAGCAGACCGCCGAAACCGCCAAAATCATGAACGCCATCTACGCCTTCGTGCGCGAGTACAACGCCGCCAACCAACAGTTCGACATGGTGCTCACCAAGCAGGCCACCCTTTACATCAACCCCGCCATGGACATCACCAACGAGATTGTCGACGGTCTCAACGAAGAGTATAAGAACCTGAAGAAATAAATTCCCAAGGTAAAAAAAGAAGGGCTGGCGCGGTTAACCGCACCAGCCCTTCCCTTTTCTAATCCTTACACTTATCTCTTCACAATTCTGCTCACTCCACCAGCTGCGCGAAGCAGGTAGACGCCCTGCGGCAGGCTGCCCAGGTCGAGCGTCAAGGTGCCTTCCGAAGCGTGACGGCTCATCAACTGACGACCCATCATGTCGTACACCTGCACATCGGCCTCCACTGGCAGGTTGACGGACAAACGACCCGTCGTAGGATTGGGCCAAACCTGCAGCGTTGCCGCCTCCACCCCGTCGATACCCACCTCGTGGGGTGCCGAATAGGGCATGTAGAGGAACGGACGACCGCTGTCAGTGGTGTCGTGCAGCCACTGGCGGCGCACATTGGGCGACAGGATAACAAGGGCATTACGCGAACATCCCACACAATCCAATTCATCACTCCACGCTGTCAGGTAGGCGGCATCAAAACTCTGACAGGCACCGCTGGCGATGGTATAGGGGCCGGAACCGCCCACTCCGCGGCGGTCGCCGGGGGCATTACCCTGCGAAATCTCATCGACATAGCTGCCAAAGTCAGGATCGCTGCCGGCAGGGTACATATAATGACATGCTCCGCTCGCTCCATACCAAGGTGTGTCACCATTCTTCATATTTCCCTGAAGGTAGTTGTAGTAATCTGATGTCGTCGTGGGCTCGCCCATGAGGGAACTGGTGGTGTTATCGTAGGCCAGGAACGAGGTCATACCCGGATCATCGTCGGTACCCAGAATGATACAGCCCTGTGCCGGATGGTTGTTGCCGAACATCTGGTCGTTGGCTGCCCCATTGTAGCCATAATACATATTCTGCTGTACATCGCAACCGATGAAATCGTCCCAAGCATAGCCGATGTCGAAGTCGGTCCACATGCCAAGATAGACATCTTCAATTCCCTGGTTCGAACGATTATAGATGTCGTAGTGCTGGAAGACGGTGTTCCACAGGGCAGTATCCTGCGGTTCATTGAACGAATAGGTCATGACATGAACTTCCACACCAAGAGGCTCGCTGTTACTCAAGGTATGGCCACTGTGGACATCGTTGTAGATACTGAATACACATTCGTCGCCACGGATGAGGGGATAGTCGCCCGCCGGAGCCCAGTAACGGCCGTTGCCGTCGGCATCGTAGAAGGGTGCCAACTCGCTGGCGTAGTCGCTGCCGAGGCAGCCCGTGCCGGGCCAGGTCATGATGTCGTCGGGGATTTCGTAGCCCTCTTCGCCGCAGTGGGCGATATGGTAGTCTATCATCTCACGCGTCACATGCCATACTCGGCTGAAACGCCGAGCCGTCTCCAAGTCGGTGGTACCATCCAGACGCACAGGGCCCGGGTAGAAGTCGGTACCTTCCGTAAAGAAGCGCGACACAGCCGAACGATTCTGCGTGGCCATCCAAATGGAGCTGTTGAAGACTGTCGAGGGGTACACCTCTATTCCTTCTTCATCCGTGTAGTGGATATCGCGGAATTTAAAATGGGTAACTGAGCCATCATAGCCCATTGTGCCAAAGACATACACCGGCGTCGAGACGCGACTGGCCGCCAGCGTGGCGTAAGGCATCGTGTCACAGATGACCTCAATCTCCACATCATGGTCAGGCATCACCATTGTCCGCTCACTACTGCGTTCACCATCGCTCCAACCCAGGAAATAGCCGTAAGGGCCAGCGTTCAATGCATTGCTGCTATTCTTCCAGTTAAAACGGGTGGCACGAAGCCACGCGACATCGCCTGTCTCGTAGTAACCGTTGCTGCTGAAGACATTGTTGTTGACAAACAAGCTGTCATAGCGCACGATACTGTCGTAGTTCGCCGTCACCTTCATGCGGTGAGCACAGTCGCTGGTGATGTATCGGGCCTGCCGCCAACCAGCATCTTTCCACATCTGCAACTGACCACAAGGGACGATGAACCTCACATCGTAGAGCAACTGAGAACTGACTACCTCGGTCAAGGGCGACCCTTGATAGGAGGTAACAGGGGCCTCACAGTCGAAACGCACCGAGTCCAGCTGATTACAGCGCAGGAAGCACATGTCGCGCAGGTACATCAGCGTCTCGGGCAGACGTACATAGCGAACCGAACTGTTGTAGAAAGCGCGCATGGCCACGCCGATAACCGTGTACTCCGTCCCCTCGTAGTTCACTGTCGAGGGCACCACTATATTGCCGGTATAGCTGGCATCACGGGCCACTTCGACCGTTTCGTCGCTCACCACGGTGTAACTGATCGACACTCCGTCGTCGTTCACCACGCTGAAAGTCTGCGCTTGCAGCACATTACCGACCAACACGGCCAACAGAATGAATAATACTTTCTTCATAGATTATGTTTTTTAGGATTTACTACAAAAAAAGGACTGCATCCTACCTATGGATACAGTCCTATGCCTCCCGATGGGATTAATTGATCGGATGGTCGGCGTGGAATTTCTCCAGACGAACCTTGAGGTCGGGGAACTGGTCGCGCTGCACCAGGGCCACGCAGGCACGGATGCCCTGCTTGTGCGAACCCGTGATGTCGAGGGCGATGGCACTGATACCGTAGCGGATCAGCTCGTTCAGCAGGGCGACACCCTCGTAGCCCGGGTAGCAGAAGGTGAAGTAGAAGCCGTCACCGATGTCCTCGCCCATATCTTTGTCGTAGACGATATAGAAGCCGTTGTCGGTGAAGAGCTTTTTCATCACCTCGGCCTTCTCGCCGTATTCCTTGATGTCTTTCACAAAGTTGAACGTACCGTCGTTGGCGCCTTTGAGCATGGCGGCCATGGCATACTGCACGCTGTGGGCGGTACCGCTGCTGAGGCAGTAGAGGGTACCGAAGATCAAGGCGCGGCCCAGCTGCGTCTGGCTGTAGTAGCGGGCCAGGTCGGGGCACTCCATATTGAACAGCTTGGGCGAGCAGATCATCATGGCGATGCGCTCACCGGCATAGCTGAAGCTCTTCGAACCGCTGATCATCAGCACGTAACGGTCGGTATATTTGGCCACCGTGGGCTGGAACGGAGCCTGGCCGGGCACCGAGTAGTCCTTGCGGAAGTCCATCAGGAAGTAGGCATCGTCCTCCAGCACCACCACACCGTACTTGTTGGCCATCTCGCCGATGATCTTCAGCTCGTGCTCCGTGAAGCAGAACCAGGCGGGGTTGTTGGGCGAGCTGTAGATGAGGCACGCCACATCGCCGTCCTTCAACTCCTCTTCCAACTTGTCGCGCAGCTTGTCGCCACGGTACTCATAGACGTCGAATGTCTTCATCGGGATGCCCAGCACACGGCACTGCTGCTTCTGCACCGGGAAACCGGGGTCGATGAAGAGCACCTTGGTCTTCTTGGCATCGTAGCGTGTGAGGGTCAGGAACGAGGCGAAACCGGCCTGCATCGAGCCCACCGTGGGCACGCAGCAGTCGGGTGTCACGTCGATATCGAGGAAGTTCTTGACAAAGCGGGCAGCCTCCTTCTTGAAGTCGGCCGTGCCGTAGATCTCGGGATAGATGCTGGCCACGCCGCTGCGCAGGGCCTCGATCTGGGCCTCCACGCCCACCTTGGGCGCCGGCAGACCGGGGATACCCATCTCCATCTTCACAAATCGCACGCCCGTCTCCTTCTCCACATCCTGGATCATCTTTCTCATCTCGCGGATGCTGGCCTTGCCGGGGTTCTGGATTTTGTTCGACGCCGCAATGCGGTCGATCGTCTCTTTTTGTATCGGTATTTGTGTCATGATATTTGAATTATGTTTGTTTTAGTAACTATTTCGTCTTGAAATCCCTGATCTTCACCACATTGATAGGACTCACATCGCGCACCAGCTCGTACAGCTGCTGCTTCTCCTCGGGCGGGGCCGGCGTGAATATCGACACCAACTCCTGTATCTTCAAGTCCATGAAATGACTCACCGCCAGCAGGTTGCTGCGCTTGCGGTTCACCGTCTGCAGGTCGCGCAGCGACTGCAGGATGGCCTGCCGCGCCTTCGTCTGGTCCTTGGTCATCATGTCCAGCCCCAGGCGGTGGTACTTGTAGTAGGCGTCGTGCAGCTGCGCATAGGCCGAATTGGTGTGGTTCTCCATGAACCAGTAGCGGCTTTTCTGCCCCTCCTTGCTCTTCCAGCCCACGTAGCCGCTGCCCTCGGCGGCCTGCTGCACCTGCTGCGCCAGCTGGTAGAAGGGCTCGCCCCCGTTGGGCGAGAAGCTGTCGAAATACACGCCCAGCATCAGGTAGCAGTAGTAACCCAGCGTCGAAGAAAGGTTGCCGTAGAAGTTGCCCAAGTCGAAATCGAGCGGCTGGCTCTCGTTGAACGAGAAGTTGAAGTTGCCGCTCTCCATATAGTTGAACAGGCCCGTCGTGTAGGTCGAGTTGTAGACCGGCCGGCGCAGCTGTATCTGCAGCTGGCCCGCGAAGTCGCTCACCGACGAACGGGTGTTCAGCACCAGCGATATCGAGCAGTCCAGCTGCTCGTGCGGCTCGAGGGTCATATTGGTCCACCGGCGCCCCACCACAAAATTCTCGATGGCCTGCTTCATGGCGTCGAACACCTTTTTGTCGTTCGAGCTCTCGTAGGCCTGCTGCGTGGTGAGCAGTTTCTGGTAGTTGATCTGCACATTGCAACGGAATTCCTGTGCCCACAGGGCACCGGAAACCGTCATAATCAGCACTATAGACAGAATTTTCCGCATAATCGAGTCCTGCAAAGATACAAATGTTTTTACAATAAAACAAATTTAATTGCGTGGGGGGAGGACGCGAAGTTAGGAGTCAGGAGCTGGAAGTTAGGAGTTGGTAATTGACAGTTGGTAGCACCCTACCCTGGCTGCTACCGACCACCAACTATAAACCGCCAACTTCCAACCCCTGACTCCTGACTTCCAACCCCCGTCTGCCACAGGTATTTGCGTCACCATGTCTTACTCATCGCCTACTCTTCCCTTTATCATCGCCTAGTCAAAATTTACTCGAGTAAGCAATAAGTAGGCGATGATAACGTTATCATAAATCGAATATAAATCTAAAACCTCGACATATCATGGCAAAAATCGACAACGGATACCTGGGAGGCTTCGCGGGCAAGCTGGGCCCCGCAGTGGGCTACCAGTGGAATGGAAAATGGTGCCTGCGCAGCAAGCCCGGCATGGTGCGCAACCCCCGCACAGCGAAGCAGATGGAGCATCGCGACATGTTCCGCCAGGAGGTGCAGCTCGCGGCCCGCATGCGGTGGGCCGTCACCACCTGCCTGACCGCCGCGGCACGCGAGGCCGGCATGACCTCCTACAACCTCTTCGTCAGTATCAACCAGCCGGCTTTCAGCCTCGTCGACGGCCAACTGGCCGTCGACTGGCCGGCGTTGCAGTTCAGCGGCGGTCCGCTGGCCCCCGTGGCCTTCGAAACGCCGTCGATCGACGGCAATAATGTGCTGACCATCAGCTTCGTGAAGAACCCCGAGCACCTGCGTGCCAGCGACTATGAGAATGTCGCCCTCTACGTCTACTGCCCCGACCTCGGGAGCGGCTTCCTCTCATCGCCGGTCTACCGTCGCGACAAGTCGCTGAGCATCAGTCTCCCCGACGCCTTTGCGGGCCACGAGGTGCAGCTCTACGGCTATGTCTTCGACCGGATGGGCCGTTTCTCGCCCACCATCTATGCCGGCTGCATCGTGGTGGAACCCTCGGCCAATGACACTGAAACCGTTGAGACAGAACCCGTTGCCATGCCTTCGGCACCGCTCAATGCCACCGCCGTCCCGCCGGTCGAGCCCCTGCGCACCACCCCCACCCCGACGGCACCGCCCAACCAACTATCGCTCTGGTGACGCCGGTGTTGATTAATTGTTGAAAACAATATATAATAATATAGTCTCCAATTCAGGATTTTTTTCGTATCTTTGCACTTTAAAATGCAAAGAAAGAATACCTCTATATGAGCGAGAATCAGAATGTTGACTATAGTGCGAGTAATATTACCGTACTGGAAGGACTTGAGGCTGTGCGTGTTCGCCCGGCCATGTATATCGGCGACGTCAACGAGCGCGGCCTGCACCACCTGGTCTACGAGGTGGTAGACAACTCGATCGACGAAGCCCTGGCGGGCTACTGCACCAAGATCGACGTGCAGATCAACCCCGACAACTCGATCACCGTCGAGGACAACGGACGCGGCATCCCCGTGGACATGCACGAGAAGGAGCACCGCTCGGCCCTCGAGGTGGTGATGACTGTGCTGCACGCCGGCGGCAAATTCAACAAGAACTCCTACAAAGTCTCGGGCGGTCTGCACGGCGTGGGCGTCTCGTGCGTCAACGCATTGAGCGACCACATGATGGTACAGGTCTACCGCGACGGCAAAATGTACCAGCAAGAGTACTCGAAGGGCAAGCCCCTCTACGCCGTACGCGAGGTGGGCTCTACCGACAAGCGCGGCACCAAGGTGACCTTCCACCCCGACGGCTCGATCTTCACCGTCAGCGAGTACAAGTACGACACCCTGCTCGAGCGCATGCGTGAACTGGCCTACCTGAACAAAAGAATTGAGATCAACATCACCGACCTCCGCGAGATGAAGGAGGACGGTGTCACGCCCGTGCGTGCCGACCACTTCTTCAGCGAGAAAGGCCTGCGCGACTTCATCGGCTACCTTGACGAGAACCGCGAGAAACTGATGCCCGACGCCATCTATATCGAGGGTGAGCGCAAAGGCATCCCCATCGAGATCGCCATGCAGTACAACACCGGCTACAGCGAGAACCTGCACTCATACGTCAACAATATCAACACCCATGAGGGCGGTACCCACCTGGCCGGCTTCCGCAGTGGCCTGACACGTACGCTGAAAGCCTATGCCGACCGCAGCGGACTGCTGCAGAAGGCCAAGGTGGAGATCACGGGTGACGACTTCCGTGAGGGCCTCACCGCCATCATCAGTGTCAAGGTCGCCGAGCCTCAGTTCGAGGGTCAGACCAAGACCAAGCTCGGCAACGCCGAGGTACGCGGCGCCGTCGACGAGGCCGTCAGCGAGATGCTGGAGAACTACCTCGAGGAACACCCCAACGAAGCCCACACCATCGTGGACAAAGTCATTCTGGCTGCCCGCGCCCGTCAGGCCGCACGCAAGGCCCGTGAGATGGTGCAGCGCAGCAACGTCTTCAGCAGTGCCGGTATGCCCGGCAAGCTGGCCGACTGCCAAAGCAACGATCCCGCCGAGTGTGAGATCTTCTTCGTCGAGGGTGATTCGGCAGGTGGCAGCGCCAAACAGGGCCGCGACCGCCGTTTCCAGGCCATCCTGCCCCTGCGTGGTAAGATCCTCAACGTGGAGAAAGTGATGCGTCACCGCGCCTTTGAGAGCGAGGCCATCCGCGACATCTACACCGCACTGGGCGTCACCGTGGGCACCCCCGAGGACCCGCAGGCGCTCAACCTCAGCAAGCTCCGCTACCATAAGGTCATCGTAATGACCGATGCCGATGTCGATGGCGCCCATATCGACACCCTCATGCTGACCTTCTTCTTCCGCTATATGCCCGAGCTCATCGAGAATGGCTACGTCTATCTGGCCACTCCCCCGCTTTATCTGGTCAAGAAAGGCAACAAGCAGGTCTACTGCTGGACCGAGGAGGATCGCGAACGCGCCTTGATGGAGTTCGGCGACAAGGGCATCCACGTGCAGCGTTACAAAGGTCTGGGCGAGATGAACAGCGACCAGCTGCGCGACACCACCATGGATCCCGAAGGCCGTCAGCTGCGCCAGGTGACCATCGAGAACGCCGCCTCGGCCGACCGCATCTTCTCGCTCCTGATGGGTGACGACGTACCGCCCCGCCGCGCCTTCATCGAAGCCAACGCCACCTACGCCACCATCGACGCTTGATTATTAACGACCTTAATGTCCCTAAGACCTTAAGGACCTTAAAGACCTTAATCATGGACAAAAGAAACCTCCTCCTTATTAGCAACAGCACCATGCGAGGCGAAGCCTATCTGGGCTGGTGCAAGGACATGATCGCCGACTTCTGCCGCCGGCACAACGTGAAGAAAGTTCTGTTCGTCCCCTACGCCGGTGTCTCGCTGGCCGAAGGCGGTCTGACCAAGAGCTATGACGCCTACGAGGCCAAGGTGGCCGCCGTCTACAAGGAATTCGGTGTGAAACTCACCTCCGTACACCACAAGGCACTGCCCGTCAACGCCGTCTACGACACCGACTGCGTGGCCGTGGGTGGTGGCAACACCTTCCATCTAGTCCGCGAGCTGCAGCGTACGGGCCTGATGCAGGCCATCCGCCAGCGCGCTTTCGACGGGATGCCCTACATGGGATGGAGCGCCGGCTCGAACGTCGCAGGTCCCACCCTCTGCACCACCAACGACATGCCCATCGTCATGCCCGCCTCGTTCGACTGCATGGGCCTGGTGCCGTTCCAAATCAACCCGCACTACACCGACTTCTTCGACCCGAAGCACGGCGGCGAGACCCGCGACGACCGTCTGAAGGAGTACATCATGGTCAACCCCAAGGCCACCGTCGCCGCCATCCGCGAAGCCACGGCCCTGCTGCTCGAGGGGGGCAAACTCAGCCTCATCGGCAAACCCAACAAGATGAAAGTCTTCAAGACCAAGATGGAGAACACCAAGGAACTGCCCCTCGACGCCGACCTCAACTTCCTGTTGAAAGCGTAACGACACCTACATCTGTATAATAAAAGAGCGGCTCTGCAAATCTGCGGAGCCGCTTTCATTTACTATTCGAACTTTTTTTACTACAATTTACTGCAATACATAATCATACACTTTGCCATTCGCACTAGTATATCTGAACACATTATTGTTTAGAAACACAAACTCCCTTGTGTGGTCTGTGGTCGTTCCACTAGAAGAAGTTGTCGTATACTCAATCTTCAAATTGGGATACGAGTAGGTGTATTTTCCTGTATAGAGCGAACCAATCAATGGGCCATAGGGATCATCATAGCGCGTTGATATCTCAAAATCAGTAGATGAGACAAACCTAATAACCTCATACTCATAGTAGCGGTTATTATAATAATCCCAATGCCATTCCATAGAAGCATACGTTTTCCCCTCGATCGATGTGTCATCTTTAGTACAGGAAACGGTAAACAGAGATACTGCCGCAAAAAACAACATCGTAACTCTTTTAATGTTTTTAAACATACTGTTGTGTTTTTAGTTCCCACTCTCCCGCACCTCGTTGAGCATCAATAAATAAGAAGCGTGGTGCCGATACGTCCATCTTCGATTGGAGGTTGTGAGAGAAACCCTGTATTGAGATGATGTAATCAGTCCACGCTAAACGCATGAACCGTCACACTTCTGCTGCAATACATTAGAAACTCTCACATTCCCAATCGCAGTTGTGAGCGTAACGCTTCGCGATTTCCTTTGAAACCAGATGCAAAAGTACACACTTTTCCTCAACTGGCCAAATTTATTTTGCCGGGAAGTCGGCGGCGGCGGTCGAAAAACGGTGTCAATATTTTGCATTTTCCCCAAAAAAGGGGGCAAAAAGCAGGTCTATAACTGGCGGATTCACAACCATTAAGAGCCACCATGTCTTACTCAACTCTTACTCTTCTCCTACTCTTCCCTTACTCAACCCTTATCGAAGTAAGTGTTGAGTAGGCGTAGTGTAGTTTATCATAAGTCGATAATATGTTTTTGATGGTTCGGATGGGCCGAGAAGAGGGCTCGACGAAGCGGACGTGTCATTTTTATTTTGTCGTTTGGGTGAAATTGTGTACTTTTGCAGTCGGAATTCTAATACAGTAAAAGACCATGACAAAATACATCGGTGCGCATGTGAGTGCCAGCGGCGGCGTGGGGAATGCCATCCTGAATGCCGAGGCCATCGGGGCCAATGCCTTTGCCTTGTTTACCAGAAACCAGCGCTCGTGGGTGAGCAAGCCGCTGCCGCAGCTGGAGATCGACGGCTTCCGGGCGTTGCTCGTCGACCGCGGTTTCAGCCCCAAATATGTGCTGCCTCACGACAGTTACCTCATCAACCTCGGCTCGCCCGACGAGGAAACGCTTCAAAAGAGCCGTGCGGCCTTCCTCGACGAGATGCAGCGCGCACAGCAACTGGGGCTGACGATGCTGAACTTCCACCCCGGCAGCCACCTCAACAAGGTCAGCGAGGAGGAATGCTTAGACCAGATTGCGCGCGAGGTGAACCTAGCCCTCAGTAAGACCGAGGGTGTAACGGCGGTGATAGAGAACACCGCTGGGCAGGGCACCAACCTCGGATGGAAGTTCGAGCATATCGCCCGCATCATCGAGGGCATCGACGACAAAACCCGTGTGGGTGTCTGCATCGATACCTGCCACACGCTGGCCGCCGGCTACGACCTCTCGACCGAGATGGGCTACCAGTTCTGCTTCGACGAGTTCGACCGGCTGATAGGGCCGCATTATCTCCGCGCCATCCACCTCAACGACAGCAAGAAGAACGCCGGCAGCCATGTGGACCGCCACGAGGTGCTGGGCGAAGGCTTCCTAGGCCGGGCCTTTTTCGAGCGCTTCATGCACGACGCGCGTTTCGACGACATGCCCATCATCCTCGAGACCCCCGACCCGATGCGCTGGAGTGAAGAAATCAAATGGTTGCGAAGCCTATGAATATGAAGTATTTTATCGTCGATGCCTTCACGGAGAGACCCTTCGGAGGCAACCCCGCCGGGGTGGTACTGCTGAAAGATGCCTTCTTCCCCGACGAGGAAGTGATGCTCCGCGTGGCCGACGAGCTGCGCTTTTCGGAGACGGTTTTTGTACGTCGTGCGGCAAGGGATGCGTGGCACCTGCGTTACTTCACACCGCGTGCCGAGGTCGAACTGTGCGGTCACGCCACGGTGGCGGCCTTCTCCGTGCTCTACCGCCGCTGGATGGCCGATGGCCCCTGTCGCGCCATCACCGGCGCAGGCCAGCTGGAGGTGGTGGCAGGCCCGAAGGTGATGATGCAGATGGCCGTGCCTTCCATCGTGTCCACCCTCGGCGATGCCGACACCCGCGAGGCCTTCCGTGCCTTGGGCCTCGGCGACAACTGCGTTGCAAAGATGCCCCTGCAGGTGGTCTCGACGGGGCTGCCCGACGTGATGATGCCCGTGGCCGACGTCGCCACCCTCAACTCTCTGCAGCCCGACATGGCGGCCGTCGGCGCCCTCACCCAACGTCTCGGTGCCGTAAGCATCCATGCCTTCGCCCTGGCCGACGACGGATACACGGCCCATGTACGCGACTTCGCCCCTGCCTACGGCATCCCCGAGGAAAGCGCCACCGGCACTGCCAACGCTGCCCTGACACACTACCTGGCCATACACGGCGTCATCGCCCCGGGCGACCACCGCTTCCTGCAAGGCGAAACGATGGGACGGCCCTCCACAGTGGCTACACACCTCGCCCCCGAAGGCGACATACAGGTCGGCGGACCGGCCGTCATCGTCGCCGAAGGGAAACTATATGTATAAAATATCCTATGAACAACGTGACATTACACCCCGACACCCTACCCTTCCTGCAGGAGCTGACCGTCAACAACAACCGCCCGTGGTTCAACGACCACAAGGAGCGCTGGCTGGCCATCAAAGCCGATTTCGAGGCCTTCACGCAAGCCTTGATCGACGAGATGGTGAAGTACGACGACACACTGGTCGGCCTCACGGCCAAGAACTCGGTCTATCGCATCTACCGTGACACACGTTTCTCGGCCGACAAGACGCCCTACAAGACACACGTGGCCTGTTTCCTCAGCAGCTGGGGGCCGAAGAACAGCGGCGTACCGGGCTACTACTTCCAGCTCGGCACCGAGGAAGCCTACGGTCTGAAGGGCACCTGCAACCTCGGCGGCGGCATCTTCATGCCCACGCCCGAGGCACTGAACGCCATCCGTCAAGAGATATTCTACTGCCCAGACGAGTTCCTGGCCATCATGAACGAAAAGAATTACAAGCGGTATTTCGGCAGCGAATTCTTCACCATGAAGAAGCTACAGCGTGTCCCTAAGGGCTATCCCGCCGACTGGAAGCACGCCGACCTGCTGAAATACAAGGACTACTGCACCAGCTACACCATGCCGGAACGGTTCATCACCAGCGACAAACTGTTCGACGAGGTGCTGAAAGTGTGGCGCGCAAGCGTACCACTCAACCGCTTCGTTCAACGCGCGATGGAAGACTTGAGATAATCTTTATGGGCCTGTGGGACACGAAAACTCTCGCAGGCTTTCTGTATCGCCTTGCGGCGTACCCAGTCGGGCAGTGTTGAGACGACCGGTAGTGTCGCCTCCCATTGTTTGGCGAGGGCTGTGGCGAAGTACCAAGCCTGCATCATCCTGATATAATACTCCTCCCTTTCGACGGCGGCCACCCACAACAGCTGGTCGGGATGGAAGGCTTTGTCGAGGAAAAAGGCCTCCAATACACCGATACTGAAGCGCACCGTATACTCGTGTTCCGAGGCCATCCAGCGCTGAATGAAGGGCTGTAACTCCTCGGTGTGCCGGGCAAAGCAGCGCGGTCGCAGTCCGTCGCAGGTGGCCCAGTTGTCGACATAGGGTAGAAAACGCTCCACCTCGCGCAGGCAGAAGTCGTAATCCTTCATTGCACTCAGCAGGATGGCGTGCAGTTGGTTCTCCTCATAATAGCGGTGAGGAAGTGTCTCGAAGAGCTGTTCGGGCGCTATCTCTTTGGCCAATGCCCTCAACTGGGGCATCCTGACACCGATAACATAGCCCTCAGGGGCCGTTGGAAGCAGTCTGCTGTGGAAGTCACGGTACTTCAAATCCTGCAGTTCGAACAGGCGTTCTTCAATATTAATCATAGCATCTTCAATATTTTTCCGCGTGTATGCCTCACGCCGGCACCCAGTTCGTCAGGCTCGATGAACAGGAGTGACTGGCGAAGTTCCTCTTTCAACTCGGGGTAATGGCGGCACAGCATATATGCCAGTTTCATGCAAAGTGAGCGAACACCGTAAGGTTCGGAGGGCAACATCATGTGTTCCAAGCAGAAATCGAGCAACTGTACATCGGTCTCGTCCCACTCAAGGCGTGCCAGCAGGGCCAATGAAATGCGACGTAACGAGGTGTCGGCCGTAGTTAATGCCACATGTACCAGCTCGGTACGGCGGGAATCGATATATTGATTGTCTGCCAACGGCAGATGTGTCAGCACCCAAGCAGCCTGTGACGAATGGCGACCGTCGTCGGCCAACGCCTCGATGAAGAGGCTTTCGCGTACTTCGGCATCGCGGTGTGCCCTCTGGGCCAATGCCTTAACTTCGTCAATATGGATTACTGCCATGGTGCAAAGATACGATTTTTTGGTCAAATGGAATAAAATGTCTATCTTTGCAGTCGGAATTCAAACATCGATCACTATGGGAAACACCAGCATTATCGACGGTCGTCGTATTGCGTCGGACCGAATCGCCGAGCTTGGCAACAACGAGATTTTCGTCTTCGGTAGCAACATACAAGGTGCCCATGGTGGCGGAGCCGCCTGGTTTGCCCACAAGCGTTTCGGCGCCGAATGGGGTGTTGGTGAGGGCTTGACAGGCCGCACCTATGCCCTACCCACTATGGAGGGAGCTGCCTCGCTGAAACAAGCCGTCGAGCACTTCACCGCCTGTGCCAAGGCACATCCCGAGCTCACCTTCCTGGTCACCGCCGTAGGCTGTGGCATCGCAGGCTATACTCCCGACCAAGTTGCTCCTTTGTTCAAGGAAGCCACCCTGTTGGAGAATGTCTATCTGCCACAATCTTTTTGGGATGTGATGTAATCAACACAACGATGAGGCTCAAAGAAATACTCAAATACTACTTTGGCTACGATTCTTTCCGCCCGATGCAGGAGGAAATCATCCTTCACACCATCGGAGGTGGTGACTCATTGGTGCTTATGCCCACCGGCGGAGGCAAGAGTCTCTGCTTCCAGATGGCGGCTTTGATGATGCCCGGCACGGCCGTAGTAGTATCGCCACTCATATCGCTCATGAAGGATCAGGTGGAAGCTGCCCGTGCCAATGGCATCGCAGCCGAAGCACTCAACAGCGCCACCGCCTCTGGAAATGACGTCATGCAACGCTGCCGGGAGGGCAAAGTCAAGCTCCTTTACATGTCGCCTGAAAGGCTCATGAGCGACATACAAGGCTTTTTGCAGATGCTACCGATTTCACTTTTCGCCATCGACGAGGCCCATTGTATCTCGGCTTGGGGACACGACTTCAGGCCTGAGTACACCCAACTTGGCCTCCTGCGCGAGACATTCCCTTCGGTACCCATAATGGCGCTCACCGCTACCGCCGACAAACTGACCAAAATCGACATACTGCAGCAACTACATATCCCACAGGCCAAGATGTTCACCGGCTCGTTTGACCGACCCAACCTGAAGCTTACCGTGCGTCGTGGGTTTGCAGAACGCGAACGTCTGCGCTATGTCAAGGAACTGATCCTGCGGCATCCCGGCGAGAGTGGCATCATCTACTGCCTTTCACGCAAGACATCAGAGAAAGTGGCACAAAAGTTATGCGAAGAGGGTATCAAGGCTGGTGTCTACCATGCAGGCATGGCTACCGAGGAGAGAAACCAGGTACAGGACGACTTTGTGGCTGACCGCATCCAGGTTGTGTGCGCCACCATAGCCTTCGGCATGGGCATCGACAAGAGCAATGTGCGATATGTGGTGCATTTCAACATGCCCAAAAGTATTGAAAACTACTATCAGGAGATAGGCCGTGGCGGACGCGACGGCTTGCCTTGCGAGACCATACTCTTCTATAACCTGCAGGACATAATCACCCTACGGCGTTTTGCCGAAGAGAGTGGGCAGAGCAGTATCAACATCGAGAAACTGCATCGCATGCAGGAATATGCCGAAGCACAGGTGTGTCGACGGAGGATACTGCTCAACTACTTCGGCGAATTGAGCGATCACGGCTGCGACAACTGCGACAACTGCCTGACTCCACCCGAGACCTTCGACGGTACCATTGCCGTACAGAAGGTGCTTTCAGCCATAGCACGTACCGAGGAGCAGACCAGCACTTCAACCGTAATCGACATCCTGCACGGCACCACAAGCGAGGAAGTGCTGGCCCATGGCTACAACACACTTCGCACTTTCGGTGTCGGCAGCGACACCCCGATACGCGCTTGGCGCGACGTAATACTCCAGATGTTACAACTAGGATACATCGAAATAGCCTACAACGAGAACCATCGGCTACTCATTACACCGCTCGGACGCGAGGTACTCTACGGGCACAGCACGGTACGACTGGCCAAAATGGAAGAGATACGTCCCAAGAAACGCCGCCGCACCGGTGCTCAAGTCGACGAAACGGTCGACGAAGAGCCGAAGACACCCGACCAACAACTCTACGAGCGGCTTCGTGCGCTACGCCATACGACGGCCGAAAGCGAGGGTGTAGCCCCCTATATGGTGATGAGCGACAAGACACTCCGCGAGATTGCAGCCACCATGCCGGTCACCATTGAAGCCTTCGGCCAGATTGGAGGCATCGGCCGACGCAAGAGAGAGGCCTACGGCGAACGCTTTGTTGCCGAAGTACGCACCTTCATGACCGAGAACGGAATCCCGATCGTAGAACCCACAGTACCGGATAATCCCGAGCCATCGGCAGCCAAACCCCGCAAGGAGCCCAAGGAACCCAAGCCACCAAAGGAGCCACGCAACTATGTAACCGTCGACGGTGTGCGCTACGATATCGACCTTGAAATATGGGAGAGCATCCCCTGGCGCAAGACCCTCACGGCAATCACCGAACAGGCCTACTGGAACTACGGCCCCGAAAGGCAATTCCCTCTGTCCGAATGCCTGCCTACCGACTTGCTACATCGCACGGAAATCGTTGCAACATTGTGCCACATACTGGAATCAGCCTATGGCCTGAAAGCCGACATCGGAAGCGAGAGTGTGACCCTGCCGCAGAAACACGACTACGATAACGAGGGCAACGAACTCATCCTGCCCGACAGATCGTTCGAGGAAATGATGATGCAATTCCGCCATTTTGTGGACACCAACAGGCGCTACCCGATGATGAGCGGCCCCCGCGACGAGGCCATACTGCGCAAATGGTACCGCCATGCACGGCACAACCTGCTGCCCCTCACCGACGAACAGCGCTCGGTCATCGATGCATTGGACAGCGACTACACCGACATTCCCAAGACAAGAGTACAAATCGACAGGGCCGCTGCCGAGGCCTAGGGCCTACTCGTCCTTGTAACCGGCAGCGATACGGGCGCGTTTACGCTCGATCTCGTCGAGGATAATCTTGCGGATGCGAAGGTTCGACGGGGTGATTTCCAGGTATTCGTCCTCGCGGATGTACTCCATAGCCTCCTCAAGACTCATCTTGATGGCGGGACTTGTGGTCGACTTGTCGTCGGCACTCTTGGAGCGCATGTTGGTAAGATTCTTGGCAGTCACCACATTGATGACGATATCATTGCCCGGACGCAGGCTCTCACCGATCACTTCACCGGCATAGACGTGGTCGCCCGGCTCGATGAAGAAGGGGCCGCGATCCTGGAGTTTGCTGATGCTGTAGGCCGTAGCCTCGCCGGTCTCCTTGGCGATGAGGGCGCCATATTTGTGGTCGTCCATGTCGCCTTTCCACGGTTGGAACTCGAGGAAGCGGTGGGCAATGATGGCCTCGCCGTTGGTAGCGGTCAGGAGGGTGTTGCGCAAGCCGATGATACCGCGCGAGGGAATGGTGAAATCCAACTGCACACGGTCACCCTTGGTGTCGATGGTGCCCACCTCACCCTTGCGGCGGGTGACCACATCGATGACCTTCGACGAGAACTCTTCGGGCACCAACACGGTGAGTTGCTCGACAGGTTCGCACTTCTGTCCGTCGATTTCCTTGATGATCACCTTCGGTTGGCCCACCTGCAGCTCGTAGCCCTCGCGGCGCATAGTCTCGATAAGCACCGAGAGATGCATGATACCGCGGCCATAGACCAGCAGGGCGTCGGGCGAACCGGTCTCCTCTATGCGCATGGCCAGATTCTTTTCCAGCTCGGCAAAGAGGCGGTCGCGCAGGTGACGGCTGGTGACATACTTGCCCTCCTTGCCGAAGAAGGGCGAGGTGTTGATGGTGAAAAGCATCGACATGGTGGGCTCGTCGACCTTGATGGGGGGCAGGGCCTCGGGGGCATCGGCGTCGCAGATGGTGTCGCCAATCTCGAAAGCCACGTTCTTGTCCAGGTCCATCAGCACGGCACAGATCTCGCCGGCCTCCACAGGCGTCTTGATACGCTCCTTGCCCAGGCCCTCGAACACATAGAGTTCCTTGATTTTGGTCTTCACCATCGTGCCGTCGCGCTTGGCGAGGGTGATGGCCTGGCCGGCCTGCAGGGTACCGCGATGCACACGGCCCACGGCGATGCGGCCTAGGTAGCTGCTGTAGTCCAGCGAGGAAATCATCATCTGGGTGTTGCCGTCGGGGGCCTGCGGGGCGGGTATGTATTCGATAATCAGGTCCATCAGGTAGCTGATGTCCTCGGTCGGGGTGTTCCAGTCCTCGCCCATCCAGCCCTGTTTGGCCGAACCGTAGGCCGTGGGGAACTCCAGCTGGTCGTTGTTGGCGCCGAGGTTGAACATGAGGTCGAAGACGGCCTCCTGGGTCAATTCGGGGTCGCAGTTGGGCTTGTCGACTTTGTTGACCACCACGATGGGCTTGAGAC
>JAEEGL010357423.1_pt1 | contig 21316 bp, 11 predicted proteins | sample 9134231 | NCBI WGS metagenome assembly JAEEGL01 (sample SAMN16246548, study PRJNA631951) | gut metagenome | biome: gut microbiome; feature: rumen; material: fiber-attached | host: Bos | place: Iran: Karaj | collected 2018-10
AAGTCACGGAGCGAAGTGACGCGACGACGCAGAAGACGGAAATGGCAAAGGGGACGGAGCATTTCAGAGAACTGAGTGTCCTTCGGTAAACTCAGGATGTATCCTTCGACAAGCTCAGGATGTACGAAGCGACCAAAGGTCGAGCGGCCTTCTCAATGCTCGACGAATGCAAGATAGGTTTACCTAATCGAAGCAGTCGGCGCTAAGCACGTGAGGGATAATCGGTTTGTGCATGAAAACCAATGGAATTCTGGACACCCGAAACTTGAATCAATATTTTTTTGAAAAAACCTCTAATCTTTAATCCTTAATTTCAAATCTTTTCTTATCTTTGCAGCGGAAACCTGAAAAAGCGAGGGCTGAACAAAACCGGATACGAAAAAAAACCAACATAAATCATAAGCTTATGAAACCGAAGAATCATTTACAGAGGCTTTTGTTGTCATTGCTGTTGTTGCTGGCAACAAGCGTGACCGCCTCGGCGCAGGAACCTTATGCCGCGCTATCGGCCACAACGCTGACATTCTACTACGACGACTTGCGAAGCACTCATGCAAAAACGTTCGACCTGAACACGGGAACAAATATCCCAGCGTGGCATGAATATGCCGAGGATATTCTTGTGGTTGAATTCGACCCTGCGTTTGTCTATGCCGAACCGACAAGCCTGTATATGTGGTTTGCCGATATGTCCAACTTGAAGTACTTTCAAACCATAGGAGCCCTGAGGACCCATAACGTGACGAATATGCATGCCACGTTCAAGGGCTGCAGTAGCTTGTATAGCGCGCTTCAGTTGACAAATTGGGATACGCGTAAAGTGACAGATATGGGCTCGATGTTTTACGGTTGCGAGACCTTGAGTCTTCTGAATGTAAGCAGCTTCAAAACCAGTAATGTCACTGACATGTCGAATATGTTCTACAACTGCAAGAGCATACACACCTTCTACGGTACAAACTTCGACACGTCCAACGTCACCGACATGAGCGGAATGTTCTATGGCTGCGAGACGCTTAGGATACTTGACCTGAGCTCATGGAACACGGACAAAGTCACCGACATGAACAATATGTTCTGCGCCTGTTACGCTCTTACAAATCTTGATGTGAGCAGTTTCAACACCTCCATGGTGACGAATATGAATCATATGTTCTCTGCCTGTACTGAACTTACAAATATTGACGTGACGGGGTTCAACACCTCGAAGGTGACCGACATGGGCTCTATGTTCGGGGCTTGCAGATCATTAACAGGTCTCAACCTGGTGAATTTCAACACCTCAAACGTGACCAATATGCAGCGTATGTTCTCAGGTTGTGCAGTGATGCAGAGCCTGATTTATGATGTCGCCCGATTCAGCACGGCTAAGGTCACTGACATGTCCAAGATGTTCAGTGAGTGCGAAAACCTTAGGAGCCTTAACCTGAGCCGATTCAGCACCTCGCTGGTGACCGGCATGAACGAGATGTTCTATAACTGCATACAGCTCACCACTCTCGACTTAAGTGCCTTCGACACCGGCAACGTGACCAACATGAGCCGCATGTTCCATGATTGCCGAAACCTGACTACGATTTCTGTCAGTAGCGAATGGAGCACTGCTTCGGTCACCCAGTCGGCCGACATGTTCACCGCCTGCGCGAAGCTCAAGGGCGAGCAAGGCACAACGTATAATGCCAACCATGTGGAAGCATCCTACGCCCGCATCGACGGCGGCACAAGCCAGCCGGGCTACCTGACCGAGGCAAGGGTTCCATATGCTGTTTACACATCTGACAACACGACCCTGACGTTCTACTGCGACGGCCGGAGGAGCACGCGTTCAGGCATAAGCTACGACCTGAATACGGGCAATGACGCCCCGGACTGGCAGGACATCGCATCGGCTGTCACGCAAGTGGCGTTCAACCCGTCGTTCACCTATGCCCTACCCTCCTCCACTCGCTCATGGTTCAGTTCGATGGGCTCTCTGCTTACCATTACGGGGATTGAACACCTGAACACGGAGAAGGTGACCGACATGTCCAACATGTTCAAGGACTGCAGCCGCCTGACCACCCTCGAGCTGAGCACCTTCAGTACAGTCAAGGTCACGGACATGAGTAATATGTTCAGCGGCTGTCAGAACCTGACCTCCATCTACGTCAGCAGCTTGTGGAAAACGACCTTCGTAACTGAATCCCCCGACATGTTCCAGGGTTGTACGCGGCTTGTGGGCGGCCAGGGCACGGCGTATAATGCCAGCTATGTAGATGCAGCCTATGCCCACATCGACGGCGGCTCGGCAAACCCGGGCTACTTCAGCGATCATTTCGAGGCCTATGCTGTGTACACACCGGGCAACTCAAGGCTGACATTCATGTATGACGACCAGAAAGATTCATGGGGAAACAATGCTTATGACCTGAATATGGGCGAGAGTGCTCCAGCGTGGCAGAATGTGGCTGCTAATGTGAGTCAGGTGGTGTTCTACTCGTCGTTTGCCAATGCGCGTCCCACCTCAACTTATGCCTGGTTCAAGAATATGCCAAACCTCCAAAGCATAGTTCGCATGAACTGCCTGAACACGGAGAATGTGACGACCATGGGCGAAATGTTCTATGGCTGCACCACTTTGCGAACTGTGGACCTGAGTGCTTTCAACACCGCCAGAGTGACCAATATGAGCCGCATGTTCTATGGCTGCACTAATCTGGCTACCATCAGCGCAGGCGACGGCTGGAGCACCGAGAGCGTCACAGCATCATCAAATATGTTCTACGGCTGTACCAGCCTTGTGGGCGGACAAGGCACGGCCTACAATTCCAGTCATCTTGATGCCGCATATGCTCATATCGACGGCGGCACAGGCAACCCCGGTTACCTCAGCGAGTTAAGGGAGGCCTATGCCGTTTACACGCAGGACGACACTACGCTGAGGTTCTATTTAGACGGGCAAAGGAGTTCATGGAACGAAGTTGCTACCACCTACGACCTGAATGCAGGAAATTACACCCCGGATTGGAAAGAGGTAAGGAGCTCTGTTACGCATGTGGAGTTCGACCCGTCGTTTGCCGGGGCATTTCCTGTCACAACCTATTGTTGGTTTAGTCAAATGACAAATCTGCAGTCTGTAGCCGGTCTGAACTACCTGAACACCGACTTGGTGACAGACATGCAGAGTATGTTCGGCTACTGTAGTAGTCTGACTAGCCTCGACCTGAGCGGTTTCAACACAGAAAATGTGACCACCATGAACAGCATGTTCTACGAATGCAGCGGACTCACGAGCCTCGACCTGAGCAACTTCAATACAGAACAGGTGACGAGTATGCGGGGCATGTTTTACAATTGCAGCGGATTGACGAGCCTCGACATAAGCAGCTTCAATACAGAACAAGTGACGGATATGCGCGGAATTTTCTCAGGTTGCAGAAGTCTGACCAGCCTCGACATAAGCAGCTTCAACACCGTGAACGTTGATGATGTCATGAATATGTTCAGGGATTGCAGCAGCCTGACAAGTCTTGATGTGAGCAGCTTGAACATAGAAAAAGTGAAATATCTTATTGATATGTTCTACGGCTGCAGCGGACTGACGAGCCTTGACCTGAGCGGATTCAGCACCTCACAGGTGACGGACATGAGCAATATGTTCACTAATTGCAGCAGCTTGCGGACAATCATCATTGATGAAGGCTGGAGCACAGCCTCGGTTACCAGATCGCCCGACATGTTCAAGGGCTGTACGAGCCTTGTCGGAGGTATGGGTACAACGTATAATGCCAGCCATGTCGATGCTGCCTACGCCCACTTCGACGGCGGCGCAAGCAACCCGGGCTACCTCACGGTAAGGCCAAAGGCCTATGCCTGTTACACATCGGGGAATACGACGCTGACATTCTACTATGATGATCAGTGTCCCTTACGCTCAGAAGCGGCAGGCACCACAACCTATGACCTGAACGAGGGAGACAATGATCCGGAATGGTACACCGACGGCACCTACTCATCTGTCACCCAGGTGGTGTTCGACCCGTCGTTTGTCAATGCCCGTCCCACTACGTTATATCGTTGGTTTTATAATTTTAGCAACCTCCAGAATATCTCGAACCTGGAATACCTCAACACCGAGGCAGCCACCAACATGTCCGGCTTATTCTACTACTGCAGCAGATTGACAAGTGTTGATGTGAGCGGCTTCATCACTACTAAGGTGACGAGCATGTCCAGTATGTTCAGCGGCTGCAGTGGATTGACAAGCCTTGACGTGAGCGGCTTCGACACCCGTAATGTCATCAACATGAACTCCATGTTCGCACGCTGCAGCGGATTGACTAGTCTTGATGTGAGCAGCTTCAACACTACTAAGGTGACGAGCATGAGCGGCATGTTCAGCGCATGCAGCGGATTGACAAGTCTTGATGTGAGCGGCTTCAACACGGCTAAGGTGACGAGCATGTCCAGCATGTTCAGCGCATGCAGCGGATTGACGAGCCTTGATGTGAGCGGTTTCAACACGGCTAGGGTGACGGGCATGAGTAGCATGTTCAGCGCATGCAGCGGATTGACGAGCCTTGATGTGAGCGGTTTCAACACGGCAAGGGTGACGGGCATGAGCAACATGTTCCGAGGCTGCAGCGGATTGACAAGCCTTGATCTAAGCAGTTTCAACACCGAGAATGTCGAGTACATGGAATATATGTTCAGTGACTGCACAGGGTTGACGAGGCTTGATTTGAGCAGTTTCAACACGGCAAAGGTGCGTGTTATGGCATCTATGTTCAGAGGCTGTGCAGCCCTGACCAGAATCTATGCCGGCATCGATTGGAGCACGGCAGCCGTAACCTCTTCCAATTATATGTTCACCGACTGCACCAGGCTTGTGGGCGGCAGTGGCACGGCGTATTCTTCCGGCCGTGTAGATGCCGCCTTTGCCCGAATCGACGGCGGCACAAGCCAGCCGGGCTACCTGTCAGCGGGAGTCTCAGCCTACGCGGTGTTCTACAACAATACCCTGTATTTCATTCGCGACAATAGTTGGAACTCGGGTCCGGGTACGATCTACAGCCTGAACTCGGGTACAAACAGACCTGGTTGGTATGACAATCGCACCAGCGTGAAAAAAGTGGTGTTCAACCCGTCGTTTGCCGATGCACGGCCTACGAGCACCTTCATGTGGTTCTATGGCATGACGCAATTGACCAACGCCAGCTCACAAACCATGATCCAGAACATCAGATATCTCAATACGAGTGCCGTCACCAACATGATCCAGATGTTCTCCGAATGCACCGGGTTGAGGGATCTCGACGTGAGCGGCTTCGACACCCGCAATGTCACCAACATGAGCTCCATGTTCCACAACTGCAATAAGATCACCACTCTCGACGTGAGCGGCTTCGATGTTTCCAATGTGACAAACATGAGCAACATGTTCTCAGCCTGCAGCAGCCTGACAACCATCTACTGCAACGACGATTGGCAAGCGGTCACTTGGCGGACATATACGAGTATGTTCTCTGAGTGCACCAAGCTTGTGGGCGGCAACGGCACAACGTACAGTTCCCTATTCGTAGGTGGTTACTACGCCCGTCCTGATGCCCCCGGCCGTCCCGGCTACTTCACCGCAAAGTTCCTGCGGGGCGATGTCAACGGCGACGGCAGCATCACCATCGCTGACGTCACAGCCCTCGTCAACATCATCCTCGGCAAGACCCAGGCCCCCGCCAGCGGTGTAGCCGATGTCAACGGCGACGGCAGCATCACCATCGCTGACGTCACAGCCTTGGTGAATATCATATTGGGGAAATAAAGACCCGTCCCCCGCTCCCTCCCGTAGGGAGGCGCTACTAAGGGAATCTCCGTGAGATTCCCTTTTCCGTTCTAATAGAATGACTAAATAACATCTACAAAAGATAAATAAGCCATAGAAATAGAAAAATCCATATTCATTTGTACATATACAATAAACACCAATCATAATTTCCGCGCAATAATACCAAAACACGGGGAATAGGAAAAGGCACAAAAAGACATGTATTTGAACAAAAATTCTAAAACTCATCTATATTTTTGCGTTGCACGATTAATTTCATTATCTTTGTGGCGTAAATAAGAAATCACATCATCCTAAACGACCGTCCTTCATATGATTTACGATGAAAAAAGCCAAGAGAACGGCTATATCTCTTTTACCCCTTCATCCATCAAGGAAATGATTGATAACGGAGGCGAGAACCTTCAAGCTTACCAATGGCTCTATAAAGCCATGACCATCTATGAAAAGCGCTCAGGAAAGTCCAAGGCACTCCGTGACATCTATCCCATCACCCTTGACGAGACCCTGGAGATGGAGGAATACCTCAAGAAAGCAGAAGAGACCGCCGACAACCCTTCCGACCCGACCTTCAAAGCCAAGCTCGACGAACTGAAATCCATCCAAGACTGGTCAGCCACACCCCATAAATCCTTCAACTGGATTGTAATCCTCGGTGGCTTCCTCATGCTGATATTCCTATGGTTTGCGTCCTGGATGACAGACACCCATGAAGTCAAGCCGAAGCGTAGCTCGTACGAGTTCATCGACAGCCTTATACCCTGCGATGAGAAATTCGACATCGAAGACCTCAAATATAAGCATGAGGCCAACGACCATACTTGCTTCTACAAATATCATCTGCTACAGCCTATAGCCAGACGCTGGTCACACATCAGTTGGGAACGCTACGGCTATCTCAAGAGTGAAGTCAAGTTCGGCTCCCCTCACAGCAAGGAATTCCAGCATGAGATAGATTCCATTGACATGCTGGCCTCCCAGATTAAGAAGGAGTTTGATGCCATCAACGACCTATCTTCCGATGAGATTAGGAAGATGGCGAAGAAAGACTATAAGGAACATATTGCTAGTTCTGAAGGTGAATACCGTTCATATGTAATTGATACCATACTCATGTTCCTTCTCATCATCGTCTATATCCTGACCAACCTACCAGTGGGATATAGGCTCTCGAGAAACAGAGTCAAGGCCAAATTCACGACAACACTTTATTCCCTTTTCTACCTTCTCTTAGCCAAGATAGGACTCAGCGCAGCTTCTGCCGCATGGGTCGATCCGGATAAGATTCTCACAGTCCATTACTGGGACGGCAGTTGGAGCCAGTACCTTATCAAGAGTGAATTGGTTAACTGGAGTACCATTTGGAAGCTCTTCCTTTATGCCTTGGTTTTAGTAGTCTTAGCCTATGGGTCCTATCTCATCATGCTCTTGATGTCCGTCGTAGGCCTTATCTACCATATCGATATTCCATTCATCAAGTATCTGTGGAACGATTTCAAGGCTCATAGAAAAGATAAAACCGAAGCAAATTAGCATCAGTCTATCCTTCATGTATATCATAACACCATTAGCATTATGACAGAGTTTAAAAACATTGTCTGTATCCTTGGCGTATGTCTCTTCACATGGGCTGGCAGCCTGCGGGCACAGCAGTGGCAATCAGTGGATGATGCAACGCTGAGTGAGCGTGAGCGCATCCACATGTCGGACTATGAGGTAAGGGTACGTTCGGGACGCGGAGAATGGCAACCCGCCAAGGTGGTTGGGGCATTGGTGTCAAACATCGACCGACGCAGCCCGGATGGCGACCGAGGCCCTAACGGCACAGACACCCTTGGGCGAGTTCGCACGCTGATGAGCGTAGCCCTGTTCACTGACGGGTTCAATGCCAAGGGCAGCAACCGTGTAGAGGTGGAGGTGAAGCGTCAGGGAACGCCTTTCCACGAAGTGCAGATTCGTCCCACGGCCTATCGTATTAAGCCCAGACGCGTGGACGGGCGCACTGTACGCTTTCGGCTCTACCCGTGGCAGAAGGTGAGCGTGGAGTTCGACGGTGACCGCGATCACAACCTTTTCGTCTTTCCCGACCTGCCTGTCGGGAAGCCCGCCGATGATGGTAATCTCATCTACTACGGCCCCGGCGAACACGAGGTGGGGCTCATTACCCTGCATTCCGAGCAGACACTCTTCCTGGATGAGGGTGCCATTGTCTATGGCCGCATCGAGGCGCAGGAGGCAGAACACATCCGCATCATGGGGCGTGGCATCCTATGCGGCTCAGGCAACGAGCACGACTTTACCCGTCGCAAGTCGCTCATCTATATGCGCCAATGCCGCGACATCGAGGTCGAAGGCATCTTCTTCCGCGGGTCGCCCTCATGGACGCTCTGCTTCGCCGATTGCGACCAACTGCGCATGGAGAATATCAAGCAGGTGTGTTGGATGCGCAACTCCGACGGCATCGACCTTCTCAACACGCGCCACGTACTCATTCGCAACAGCTTCCTCCGCAACTATGACGACAATATCTCGCTCAAAAACTTCCATTCATCCACGGGACATACCACCTCAAACATCACCATGACAAACTGCACCCTTTGGGCCGATTGTGCCCATAATCTCCTCGTAGGTCCCGAGACAAGACCCGAGCTGGCGATGGACAGCATACTCTTCGAGGACATCCAGATTCTGGAAGCTCGTGAAACGACGTGGCCCTGGCGTGGCACCATGGCCGTCATGGGCAGCGACGAGGGCACATTCCGCCATATTACTTTCCGCAACATTTGGCTCGACCACACCCGTGGAGGACAGATGTTTGCCGTGGAGATATGTCCCTACAACACAGCCGGTCACCATATCGAGGATGTCTGTTTCAAGCACATCCGCTTCCTCGGCGATGCCAGCCAACTGCCCCTCAGTACCATCAAGGGGCTCGACGTCGAGCGCCGGGTGGATGGTGTCACGCTGCAGCACGTTAGCGTGAATCGTGAGTTGATCACCCAAAAGAACTTCTCACGCTTTGTGGAGACGAATGAATATGCCACCGGCGTGTTGGTGAAATCCAAGTGATGCAGTATTACTGACAACGCCGGTATATTAAGCTCTAAATACCACATAAGAAATGCCGAATCTATAATCTGAAGGTTATTTTTCTACGGCTCTTCCAAGTACTTTATGATCATGCTCACCTGTAACGGGGTGAGCATTTTCTGTCTCGGTTTCAACACCGTCTTCTGCAGTTTCTGTATCAGCACTGGATGCCCTTTAATCCATTGCATCAGGCTGTCTGTCGCGCTTCGTACTGATGTTAAGATTGTAGTTCTCCTACCAGAGAGCAAGGAATAATCACTTATGCATCTTCTCCTCAATGAGCTTTATTTGTTCTCCCGTTCATTAATCATAAAAAAAGTGTGTGATTTGTTAACTCAATTCAGAAAAACGTTGTATCTTTGCGCATCAAATGAAACTTTCTAACTTCAATCAAACCGCATTTTTATAGTTTAAAGCTAACTAAATTATGAAACAGAGAAAGATTAGGAAAATGCTTTTGGGCGTTGCGCTGCTGATGACAGCAACGGCAGGTGCTCAAGAATTCGCATCGGAGTTGCAGATGAGCAACGGCGAGACAACATATTGGTACCGCATCTGCAGTGCCGTGCCAGGTATGCAAGAGTGGGTTATGACGAATGGTATCGGTGAAGACGAAAGTGCTGTTATGCATATCGGCATAGAGATGAAACAGACAGAAACGACCGATCCGATGTCGCGATGGAAACTGACGGCAGGCGAAGACGGGAAGGTGTTGCTGACCAATGGTTACACAGGGCGTCAGATTACGAACTTCTCCATGAACGAAGGCAATCACAACCGCACGGCAGTTGCCAACGAGAATGCTCCGGACTACGCAATTATCCCTCGCTCACAGGGATTCAAGATTACAGCCCTCGGCGACAACGCCTTCAAGCTGGAGAGCGTGGAGAACGACGGTGTGAACCGTTGTCTGGCTTTGGCCGAGGAGGGCTCAGAGGCATTGACCTACCCTACTGACAACTTGAGCACATCGGTCATCGGCTGGAAATTCATGCTGGTGGAGACCATAACGGCCATCAACGATGCCGCCACGAAATACACAATCCGTGTGGCGAACAAGCGTGTGATGGTTGAAGGATGCAGACGCTGGAAGCTGTTCAACGCCCAAGGCAAAGAGATGCCACACAACAAGGCTTTGGCTGCCGGCGTGTATCTGGTGAAGACACCGAAGAAAACGGTGAAAGTATTGGTGCCATGAGAATGGACAATGGACAATGGACAATGAAACTTGAAACTTGAAACTCGATAGATTATGAAACGGTCATATTTATTATTTTTCATTTCTTCTTTATTATTTATTATCTCTCCGTCTGTTAATGCTCAGAAGTATTTTGTCAGTTCGCTGGCCACACCCGGCGCAGCTACCTTCAATGCCGGTCAGGACGAGGAGGGCGTGATCAGCATCCCCTTCGGAGCCGGCACACGCAGCATTGAAGTGGAGACCAACCAATTGAAGAATGGCCTTGACGTTCCCAAGAATCCATCTGTCACGAGCGACGCCGAATGGTGTCAGGCCTCGTTGGAGGGCAAGACGTTGAAGCTGACCGTCACGCAGAACGATGGCGTCGATGCCCGCACGGCTACGCTGAAGGTAGAGAGCAAGGACTTCCATCCGTTGACGCTCACCGTCCGTCAGGAGGCGCGCTTGGTGTTCTCGGTCATTTCCGATACGCATGTAGGCAACTCGCTCGGCATAGGTTGGGAAGGCAAAGTGTCGCAGGCGCTGAAGAACCTGACAGGGCACGGCGCTGTGGACTTGATGGCCGTCGTGGGCGACCTGACAGACAACGGTTGGGCCAGTCAGTACCCCTCGTTCGTGCGGGCTTTCAGTAGCTCCGAGAACATCGTGAATCCTGTGGGTAAGTTCCTCTTTATGATGGGCAATCACGACAACTTCGACAGCAACGGTAAGAACAACTACCAACAAGGCCTGGCTGCGTTCAACGATGGAAAGGCCTATCCCTTCCACCAATATGTCCTCATCAAGGGCTACCCGTTCATCTCCATCAGCGATTTCGCCGGTGCCAACAACGACTTGACCAATGAGCAGAACGGCAAGAACGCCTATCCTCAGGATTCGCGCAATACGCTGGCAAAGTATCTGGCGAAAGCCGCTTCCGATGCTCCGGGCAAGCCCATCTTCGTATTCACGCATGTGCCGCCGCGTTGGACGTGCTACAGCGCTTGGGCGGAGTATGAGAACGGCGAGGCATGGGCTATGAAGGTTCTCAACCAGTACCTGAACAAGTATCCGCAGGTGGTGGTGTTCGTGGGCCATAGCCACTATCCCCTCGGCGATCCGCGCAGTATTCATCAGGGGGCCAATCCCGCCAGCCCGCACATGAACTACTACACCGCCATCAACACAGCGAGCACCAACTACTCTGAGATTCACCCGAAAGCCGTGGATGCCGGCATTCATCCCGAGGGTTATGAGCGGGTTACTGAGGGTATGATCCTCATCGAGCAGCCCAATGGCGACATCGAGATTCGCCGCTACGACACCTACCGCGACGTGGAAATCGGTGCCGACGACCGTTGGGTGTTGCGAGCACCCTTCGACGGCAGTATGTTCCAGTACGCCGACATTCGCGACGCTAACGACAACCCCAACAATGTAGCGTTGCGCGACGGCAAGCCCGCGCCCGCATTCGGCAGCGATGCCGAGATGAAGGTTGAAAGTACGTCATACGATGCTAAGGTCACTTTCCCGCAGGCTACCGACAACGAATGCGTGTTCCGCTATCACATTCGTGTGACGAATGGCAATTCGGTGGTGAAGGACAGCTACATGTTCTCGCAGTTCTACCTCACAACAGACATGCCTAAGGAACTGTCGTTCACCCTGAATGACCTTACGCCCGAAACGGAATATTCGGTAGTGGTCACGGCCTACGACTCCTGGGACAACATCTCGGAACCCCTCGCAGCCACCTTCACCACGCCCAACGAGGACGACCCGGCGAACGACGTACCTGAGCCTAAGGGCTGCTGGACCTTCGACAACCCCGCCGACCTGCTGGCAGGCACCGGCCTAGCCACGCTGGAGGGAGCCGTCGTCGAGATGGGAGCCATCGCCACAGACAACAATCTGTCAGCACACGGCATAGAATCCGTAGCTGGCAAGGAGGAGGGTGACGGCGCAGTGAAGGTGCCCGTTGGCGCCGGCTTCATGATGAAAACAAATCTCGAGGAGGAGCAGTTGAGCAGCTACACGCTGATGATGGACATCTGTTCCACTGAACTCAGCGGATACACGGCGCTCTTCCAGAACGACCCAACGAACAAGAAGGACGGCAGTTTCTTCATCAACAACGGCCAGTTGGGCCTCCGCTCCAACGATTTGAACTACAACGGCAACCTTTCGTCCGGCAAGTGGCACCGCGTGCTGTTCGTGGTGAAGGATAATGTGCCTACTGTCTATCTCGACGGCATGAAGATTGGTCAGGCCTCTTCAGCCAATGCCGATCACTGGCAGATGAGCAATGCCGGCCTGTTCTTCATCGACAACGATGGCGAGGAGCATGTGATCTCGGCCACTGAGATCCGTTTCTGGGATACGGCCCTCAACGCTCGTCACGCCGCCAAACTTGGCTCTGTAGACGGCAACACGCAGGAACCCGACCCCTTGCCCGAGGCAATCGGATGTTGGACATTCGATGGCAACGACCCGCTCGTAGGAACGGGCACCGCCATACTGAAGGCCTCCAAACACAGTGAGGGTGTAATGCCCGCCTCTCTCGAAGAAGCCAATATTACAGTTGTAGATGGACCGGCCGCAGGCAACACGGCGCTGAACGTGCCCGCCGGCTCCAGCCTGATGATGGATACTAACCTGCCAGAGACTACGCTAAGCACCTACTCCATCATGTGGGATGTGATGGCGCCTGATGCCTACAACTACGTGCCATTACTGCAGAACGACCTTACGAACTCGAAAGACGGCAGCTTGTTCCTCAACCAGAACAAGGTGGGACTGAATGCGGGTGGTCTGAAATACAACGGCAATATCCCTAACGGACAATGGCGCCGCATCCTTTTCGTCGTGGACAACAACTACGCAACGATCTATGTGGACGGCGAGAAGGTGGGTGCCAGCACGTCGGCTGTAGCCCAGCATTGGCAACTGAGCGACGGAGCCCTCTACTTTGCCGACAACGACGGCGAGGAGAAGGAAATCAATGTTGCCGAGATACGCTTCTGGAACTGCGCACTCAACTTAAGCCAAGCACAACAGTTGGGCAAGGCCGGAGAATAATCGATAATCGATAGATTATTTCTCAGAGCTGGGTTTTAAGGTATTATGCCTGTATTCCAATAAAGTTTGCCTCATAGAAAGAGACGAGAGAAGCAGCACGTGCCCTTACCTCCATGAGCTTGCGATTGGAGACTAAAGGCTTGTGCTGCTTCAGGTCAATTATGGGTAAGCTTGTGAAGTGAATTAATCCGAAAATTTCGGGGGTAATAATGTGTTTTGCGGACAGATATAATTGAATTTACAATGAAATAAGTGGATGAACTCAACTAATTTGGGCTTAAATTTGGTGAGTTTGGGATTAATACCTACATTTGCAATGTGAAGTTGCACTTGAGACGCGAGTCAACAGAACATATTATTATAAACATAATGCATAGTAAAGTGAGACCATTAACGTTGATAGCGAGCTTGCTCCTCGTGGGAACGCTCTCTGTAAAGGCCGCTGATTTCGAAACGGCTACCGATGCGGTGAAGAATATGGGACTGGGTTGGAATCTGGGCAATACGCTCGATGCCAACAGTCAGACGGTGACTGACGTTGCAAATGCCTCGTACTGGGGGCAACAGGATTTGTCGTCGGAGACTTGCTGGGGGCAGTATGTCACCAAGCCCGAGTTGATGAAGATGATGAAGAATGCCGGTTTCGGAGCCATTCGCGTGCCGGTGACCTGGTATAACCACATGGACGCTGACGGCAACGTTAATCCTGCTTGGATGGCGCGTGTGCACGAAGTGGTGGACTATGTGGTGAGCCAGGGAATGTACTGTATCATCAACGTGCATCATGATACGGGCGCCGACAGCAATAGCTTCAAGTCGTGGATCAAGGCCGACGAAGCCAACTATGCGCAGAACAAAGTGCGCTATGAGAAACTCTGGCGTCAGATTGCCGAGGAATTCAAGGATTATGGACCGCTCCTGCTCTTCGAGAGCTACAACGAGATGCTTGATAAGTATAGCTCGTGGTGCTTTGCTTCGTTTGCTTCTTCGGCGCGCTACAATGCTGCCGATGCCACTTCGGCCTATAACGCCATCAATAGTTATGCGCGGAGCTTCGTGACTACGGTAAGAGGTACAGGTGGCAACAACGCCCAGCGTAACCTGATTGTCAACACCTATGCTGCAGCCAACGGTTCCGGCACCTGGAGTGCTCACCTCGTAGAACCTCTGACGCAGCTCAATAAGCCTGAGGGCGAGACGAACCATATCGCGTTCCAGGTTCACGCCTATCCTTCTATTGCCAACAGCAACGGCACCGACCGCCCGATAGCCGACATCAAGAAGGAAGTGGATGATATGATTGGCCTTCTGAAGACTCATCTCGTAGCTAAGGGAGCACCTGTGATTTTCGGAGAGTGGGGCACCTCGAATGTTGATGCTAACGAAACGGATTATGCGAAAAGGCCAGGGTTGATGAAGCAGTTCTGCCAGTATTTCGTTCAGCAATGCAAGGCCAACAATATCGCTACCTTCTTTTGGATGGGCCTTACCGATGGCTCGGCTCGACTGTTCCCCGCCTTCAGTCAGGCCGACTTGGCCAAATGGGTGCTGCAGGCCTATCATGGAAACGACTACGACCCAGTATTGCCCGAGCGAAGCGACTACGGCACCAGTTGTATATCTGCTACCGTTGACTATAACCAGCAATGGTCTGAACTCAATCTGACATCAGGCAGCTTCACGGCCAAAGACTATGCACGACTGATATTGGAACTGGAAGAAACGCCTGCCTCAGGGCTTTTGCAGGTGAAGATATATGGAGTATCTGAAACTTACATCCCGCTCTCTGCCGCCAATTCAACCATCTCTTTCGCGACTAATATGGGAACGATTAGCCGTGTGACCTTGCAGTGCATGAAAAAGACAGGCAGCGTGAGGGTGAAGAACATCTGGCTGGAGAAAGCCGACGGCGAGAAAGTGCCGAGCGACCCCAGCGTGTTCTGGGGATGCACTATGCGCGACATCAGCATCAACTACCCAACGTCCATCAACGATGTGGCGACTGACGCTCATTCCGACGGCAGAGTCTATGACCTCTCAGGCCGGATGATAGTAAATGCTGAATCGTCGAATAGTAGATTGAACAAGGGCATATATATCAAGAACGGAAAGAAGTTCATTGTGAAATAACTGAAGGGTTCCGGGTATTATGAAATAGTTTCGGAGCGCTTCGCAGAGCGAAGCGTCCCGTAGGGCCGAGCGCTTGAAGTATCAAGCGACCAAAGGTCGAGCGAAGAAATTCTTGAAGTACCAAGCAAGCGGAGCTTGCGAAAGTTTAATGGGAAAAATAAAGCAAAGGGTATCGCTACAGGTTTTCTTTATCATTTTAACGGCTTTCGGCTCAAAAATGGGATTTTGACTTCAAAAAGGCGTGGTTTGCCTCAAAAAAGCATGGTTCGGGACTCAAAATGCATGGTTGGTGGGCACCTTACGACTGGCCATTTACCTCTTACAAATTATCACGTTTTGCCTATTCATGAGCAGGGAGAGGAGGGTTGCTCCATAAGCAGGGAGAGTAGGATGTGCAAATATAGCCGATTTCATCGGAATTATCGTCTATCAAGCGGCGACCTGATATTGTAATGAATCTCAAGGCGCGATGACGAATGAAAATTCAGGACACATCATTCGTGCAATAAAAGGCCTCAATAAAGGGGCAAAAAATGTGGCCAAATCATACGCAAATGGACCGATTCTGCGATGTAAGTCCAGTTTTGGAGGCACATAGTCGGGGAATTGAAGGGGCTTCTTGATGTGAATCCAAGTATGGAATCACGTACTTCGTGCTGATTCAAGGGAACTACGATGTGAACCGAGAATTCGATTTGTTTGCTATCTGCCTCATCCTCGGACAATTACCGCTGACACAACGCGGAAAATGCAACATTGTAACATTGCAACATTGTTACATTAAGGTGTTTTCGATGTCCAAATCTGCCCCAAAGTGGGAGTAGATTACTAAATAAGTAATTATTAATATATATATAATATATATATATAATATATATATTGCCCTGTCCCGGACTCTCAGTTATTGAAAAAGCTTAATGTAACAATGTTGCAATGTTACAATGTTGCAAAATATTAACGATAACGTTAACGATAACGATAACTGGGCTGCGCGATGAATGTGCTACCTTAGAAAGTTGAATGGATTTTACCCTAACCCTGCCATAGGTTGAATGTCTATTAGGTACCTTAACTTTCGCAAGCCCCGCTTAGAAGTTCTTCATAACAACCGAAACTTGAGTAAAGTCATCTTCAAAACGAAGCAAACGAATATTTTTCTCATCATATTTGCCCCTATTATCTGTCACGCTGTCACCATCGCCATTAAGCTTTTGACATTCAAATGTGTACAGGGAGACAGATGGGGCGACTGATAGGGTGACAGGTGACAGATCCATACTTGATAAACGGCTTCGTTAACATCTTCGAATACTTGAAATGCTTTCTGAATTCGAGACATACAAAATGAGTCCGCAGACTTCTCCGCGGACTCATACGTTTTATTCTTGGGAGTTGAGTTTTCCTCTTATTCCCTGCCCAGAATGATATTCACCAACTTGGTCACATCGGCGATAGTCACCTTTCCGTCGCCGTTAATGTCGCCAGTTGCCGCTCCCTCAAACTGTATATACACCGTGTTCGTCGTTTGGGTCAAAGCAGCGTGAGTATACGATGTGTAGCCGGAGCCTTGTGCAACGGTGCAGTTATCGGTCTCGTCTACGTTGTTGATGAAGATTTTCGAGACGTGATGGGTTGTCGGCACTCGGAGTTGCAAACTACCCGTCTTATCCATGATGAACGTCAGCATGCCGGTCTCTGTATCCACAGTACCCATATTGGTGCTGCCGTTCATCCAAGCCTGGACAGCCGCCGAGCGGTCGCTGCAAATGATTGTCACCTGCTCCTCGTCGGCAGCCATAGGCTCCTCAATGATGGTGCCGAAGGCACTCCAATGCTCAGCGTTCTGGTAGGCTTCCAGCGAGCCTCTGGGATACTAATATTTCCATTAACTTATGTTACTCTTCATTTAAACAACGTTAAATTATGTATTATTTTGCCTGCACAAAAAAGACTTGAGTCTATTTCAAACTTTTGGTGTCCGCTAAAACTTTATTATGTTATGAAACGGCCTTCAATTTCACGGAGTGTTCAACAATGGCGGCATGGGCGATGACGGCGTTCAGCGCATGACGTCGCTCGAGATTGCTGAGCTGGCGGGCAAGCAGCACAAACATGTGATGGAGGGCATCCGCAGGATGGAGCCAACACCCTGTGTGGACACGCTGGACGCTACGATGCTGCGGCAGAGCCACAGCCTGCACGGAAGTGGGCGACGGGCGAGGAGCACCATGGGTGAGGATCGTTATGTGTAAGGATTGCTATGAGTAAGGAGCACTATGGCGGACGCCGGGCGCTACGGCCTAAGGTACAGGCGGCAAGAAGGGCAGAAGAGGGAAGAGGAAGAGGGGGCCTGCAAGGAGTGGAAGAGCAGGAGAGGAGGAGGGGAAGAGGGGAAGAGGAAGAGGGGGCCTGCAAGGAGTGGAAGAGCAGGAGAGGAGGAGGGGAAGAGGAAGAGAGGGCCTGCATGGGGGAAAATAGCCGGGTCGAATTTTCGGCTCGGGTCTTACAAGGATGCAAACGGGCAGCTAATGGCTGATTGACTGCCATTTCTTTGGTCTTAGATATTTTTAGCGGACACCAATAATTTCAAACAAAGTATTACCCGATTCGACACTTATCATCAGCGAGGATAAGAGAAGTCTACTAAAATCGTTCAATTACACGCATAGACTCATACGTCCGTTCTTGCTGAGTCTTACGTTTGGTCGCTGAAGCTTGTCTCAACGGTGATACTCGCTTGTCTCACTAATGAGACAACCCGAAACGAATGGTTGCGTGGAGCCTTTCGAATGGTCGCGAGGAGCCTTCCGAATGGTCGCAAAAATACAAAGCGGCTACTATGATTGACGAATAATATTGACGAAGATTGACGTCCAATTTAGCGTTCCGATTGACGAAGATTGACGTCCAGATTGACGAAGATTGACGTCAAATTTAGCGTCCAGATTGACGAGGATTCTTGAAGTGTCAAGCGTCCCTTCGGGCCGAGCGGACGTCAAAAAAAATCATTCACGTCCTCTGAATATTAGACGTCAATCTACGTCAATCTTTTCGTCATTCTTCGTCTATCTTAATTAGGGCAGCCTCACGAAAACTACATCCGCTCCGTATTCTCGTACAATCGAATTCTGCGTCTAAGGGCTAAAATAGGGTGCGTGCTGTCACCCTTCATCTATCTGTCACTCGTATCTGTCACCCGTATTCTACTATTATTCAGAGGAATAGACGAGCGATGACAGCGTGACGGCAAATGATGGCGAAAATGAAGGGAAAAATAAAAATGGAGGTTACATTACGCGCCCTACTGCTCGTCTGGCTGTTGTCCGTCGTGAGCCTTCCAAGCACATTCTGTAATCTTCATGTCGGTGAAGAGGGCTGTGAAAGACGACTCCTCGGGTGAGCAGGCATAGATGCCGAAGCTGATCAGCTCAGCCGCAGCCGGAACGTGGCAGACACGCATCTGACTGAAGACGATGCCGTCGGTGGAACATTCGATGCAGTAATCGTCCTCACGGCGTGAGAAGCGGTACCACATCGTCTTCACATCGGCGGGGATGGCCGTCGTAGCCCAGTCGGAATAGCCGTTGTTCGTGACGACGCTACCCAGATGCTGGAAGTCCTCGTTCTCATATTCCACCGACCCTTTCAGCCAGTTCTCGCTATCAAGATACATGACAATACCGCATTGGTCGAAGCGATGATGGCTCTGAGTGAAATCCGTCTTGACGACAAAGCTGAAGAACTTCTCGCGCGTCTGCATCTGCAGGACTGGCGCATTGTCGTTCTGGAAGTGGTAGTAGGTGCGCTGCCAAAGGTCGGTGTGCGGAGCCGTCGTGATGACGAGCGTGTCGGCTCGCACCTCGAAAGCAGCAGGTTCACGCGTCCATTGAAGGCTGTTCAGATCTACCTTGCCGCCATTCGAGAGTGCCACTTTTACTTGATCTACGAAATCCATATCCGATTCATTCTGGGTTTGAGTACGTTGTCCACAAGCGGTGAGCAAAAGGCTCAGGCTGGCAGAAACGATTAGACTTTTACGCATAATAGTAATCTCCTATTTTTGAGAGCGAGCCTATGCAGGAACAGGCAAGGACCACTCTGGGTTGAACAATATCAGTCAATAATTATTAGCCTTGCAAAAGTAAGGCGAACTCGCCAAAGTGCAAAACATTTTCACAAATACTTAACTTGTTGGTTCAGAATTTGTCAAGAGTAGGTACTCTTTACAACACATAAGCTTTCAAGAACGCTAATAATAATACGAGTTGGACTACCAGTATCAGAGGGACGCCATACTTGAACTTCTTGTGCAGCGTCTTGTGGTGCCAGACCTTCATTCCCAGCCAGGCGCCAACGCTACCGCCGAGCACAGCCAGCAACAACAGAGCGGCCTCTCGTATGCGCCATTTAGCCTTTTTCGCTTTCCATTTGTCGATGCCAAACGTGAGGAAGGTCAGCACGTTGAGGACGACGAGATACGTCAGGAGAATTTGTGTAATGTTCAAATCTTTCATATTTTCTATTACGATTAAGTGGTTGGATACAATGTGGCAACTGCAAACGATTAGACCGATGATCAATAGCCGAAATACCGCTTGCAGTAAGCATTCAGCGTGCTGTCGTAGCGCTCGCTGCAATCCTTGTCGCTCATCAGAAAATGATTCGAGTTGGGGTAGACAATCAGGTCATAAGGTCGGCAAAGGCTGTCGTATTGAGTTTGTAAAGCGTGATAGTTTGCCGGCTTGACCAAACCGTCCTGTTCGCCGTAGGCAAAGATAGCAGGGAGGGCTGTGGAATCGTTGATGTAGAAGACGGGCGATGCCAGCAGCTTGATGCTGTCGAGTTGTTCGGGCGTGAGGGATGAAGCGTCCAGGCGCTCGCCTGTGCAGCTGAACACGAAGTTCGAGACGTCCTCCGCCTTCGCATCAGCATTGTAGGGGAAGAGGATGCGTAAATCGGCGGGGCCTACCTTGACGGCAGCAAAGCGGATGGGCAGCGGATGCGAACGGCTGTAGGCAAACATCATAGCCAGATGCCCGCCCGCCGATGTGCCGCCGATGGCCATCTGACGGATGTGAACGCCCTTCTCGGCGGCAAAACGTTGGATATGCCGGATGCAGGCATCTATCTCGTCCTGCATAGTGAAGAGCGAGGTGCTGTCTTCTGTCAGCAAGCTGTAGTTCATCGTGGCTGTAGCATACCCTTTCTGCACCCACTTGTAGCAGTCCCTGAGATGGTCGTGCTTGTCACCGCCTATCCACGAGCCGCCGTGAACATACAGGATGAGAGCCAGACTGTCCTTCTGCGCGGCGTCGGTGGGCAGAAAGAGGTCGTAGGTGTTGTGCTCACGGCTGCCGTAGGCGATATCCGTGAAGCGCTGGCCGTAGGTGTCGTGCCACTTAGGTTTAAACATATACATCGCTACGGCTCCTGCTATGACGAATAGCAATACAGCGCCCAGCAGGCAGCCGCATCCCCGTTTAATGATTTTCTTCATGTGCATAATCGTTTTAATGCTCGTATATAGCTCTATAACGTTATTGTGGGTCTTGTTCAACGAGTTCCAAACGGCGGACGACGGTTCGGGGCTTCAGGAGTGTTCCGGGCGAGAGCACAGAATTAGCACCAATGCGGCAGCAGTCGCCCACAAGTGAGCCGAACTTATGCAGGCCCGTGCAGATGCGCTTATCGTCGACAACGACAAACACCGTGTCGTCCTCGCGTTCGTTGTAATGGTTGCAGAGGATGGCTCCCGCCTCAACGTTCACGTCGTGACCTATTATGCTGTCGCCCACGAAGTTGAAATGAGCAATCGCACTCCCTTCGAGCATCACCGAAGTCTTCACCTCGCAGCTGATGCCCACCTTCGCCCCTGGAGCCAGGAAGACGCCGTTACGGAGATAGGAATTGGAGCCTACGAAGCAGTCGGCCGAGATGATGGCTGGCGCTTTGATGGTGACGTTATGCCCGATGACGGCCGTCTTGTGGATGGCCACACCGTCCTTGATGTCGAATTC
>JAEEGL016774730.1_pt1 | contig 21316 bp, 10 predicted proteins | sample 9134231 | NCBI WGS metagenome assembly JAEEGL01 (sample SAMN16246548, study PRJNA631951) | gut metagenome | biome: gut microbiome; feature: rumen; material: fiber-attached | host: Bos | place: Iran: Karaj | collected 2018-10
AGGAAGTCGTGGTTATCATTCACAATGGAATTCACGTTTATTTAATTATTCATCATATGAAACATTACGTTTCTTATTAAGTAATTGTGCTTATTGGTTAAATGAATTTCATTTTGATGGTTTTAGATTTGATGGTGTTACTTCAATTCTTTATAAAAATCATGGAATTAATTATGGTTTCTCAGGAGCATATCATGAATATTTTTGTGATAATTCTGATGAAGATGGAGCAGTTTATACTATGTTAGCAAATTACCTTATTCATAAAATTCATCCTGGAGCAATTACAATTGCTGAAGATGTTAGTGGAATGCCATTTTTATGTCTTCCAATACATGAAAGAGGTTTTGCTTTTGATTATCGTTTAAATATGTCAATATGTGATAAATGGATTCATTTATTAAAAAATTTAAAAGATGAACAATGGGAAATGGGTTCAATTGTTTTTTCATGTACTTTTCGTAGACCTGGTGAAAAACACATAGGTTATTGTGAGAGTCATGATCAAAGTATAGTTGGTGATAAGACAATATCAATGTGGTTAATGGATAAAGAAATATATTGGAATATGTCATGTTCTGGAAAAAGATCTGTTATTATTGATAGAGGTATTTCATTACATAAAATGATTAGAATGGTAACTTTTGCTTTAGGAGGTGAAGCATATTTAAATTTTATGGGAAATGAATTTGGTCATCCTGAATGGGTTGATTTTCCAAGACCTGGAAATGATTTTTCTTATTATAGATGTAGAAGAAGATGGGATCTTTGTGATAATCACTTTTTAAGATATAAATTCCTTTATAATTGGGATCTTGCTATGATGTGTCTTGATGATATTTTTAATGTATTAAATGATGGAAGATTAGTTATTATTTCACAAGATGAAAAAGATAAATTACTCATTTTCCAAAAAGGAGATTTACTATTTGTTTTTAATTTCCATCCTTCTAAAAGTTTTGAAAATTATAGAGTTGGAACAGGTTGGTCAACTCCACATAAAATAGTACTTGATACTGATGAAGGAAGATTCTTTGGTAATGATAGATTAGATTATGGACATAAAAATGCTTTTCCTAGTGTAAATCAACCATGGATGAATAAATCTAATTATATTCAAATGTATCTTCCTTCTAGAACTTGTATTATTTTATGTGCTGAAGAAAATTTAGGAAGATATGATGTTGGAAAATTAGCTAATATTAATATTATTGATTAAATAATTCTTTTATTTAAAAATTTAATTTTTTGGTTTTTAATTTTTGAAAATTTTTTAATTTATGTTAGATTATTTTTTTTATAAAAAATTAATAACCTTATATATTTATTTCAAATAATTAAAAGGAGTAAAATGTTTTTTAAATGTCTTCAAAAACTTGATTTTTTTGGTTCAAAATTTCATTTTTATTCAGAAAAATCACCAACAAAAGAAACTGTACCAGGAGGTTTACTTTCAATATTTATATTTTTTATATTTTTTTTATTAATGTGGATTTTTGGGGATGATTTTTTTTCAAGAAAAAATCCTTCAGTAACTACATCTATTCAAAAAAATACTGATTATGAACAATTTGATTTAAAAGATGAAAAAATGTTATTTGCATTTAGAATTGAAGATTATAATGGAACTTTTGTAAATGTATCAAATTTATTATATTTTAGAATTTATTATTATACAACAGAACAAGGAGAAAATGGTGAATTTAGAAAAAAAATATATGATGAATATTTAAATTATCATATTTGTAATGATTCTGATTATATAGGACAAAGAAATTTAACTGAAAATTTTGGAATTTTATATTGTCCTGAATTAGGAGGAAAAAAATTTGGTGGTTATTGGGATAGTCCAAATTTATATTATTTTGAAATACAAGTTTATTTTTGTGAAAATGGAACTCAATTTTCTCAAAATAATTCTAAATGTACATCATTACATAATTTAAATGAATTTTTAAATCAAGATAATCCTAAATTTTTTGCATTATATTATCCTGTTTTAGAATTTAATCCTCTTTCATATAATAAACCTTTAATTACTATAATAAAAAATTATTATTATTGTTTAAGTACTAGATTACAAAGAAATGATGATATTTTTTTAAAAAAAACTATTATTAATGATGATAAAGGTTGGTTTTTTGAAACTAATAAAAATATATCTGGTTGGGGTGTTGATAGAATAACTTCTACTTATTCTATTTATCTTGATGAAGATTTAAATACTGATGGTATTTCTTCTAAAATTTATGAATTAAATCTTTATACCATAAAAGAAAATAATTATTATATTAGACATTATATTAAAATTCAAAGTGTTATTGCAATTGTTGGAAGTTTAATTAATATTATTGTTTATTTTTGTTCAATACTTTCACATTATGCAGGAGAAATTGCAAGAAAGAATGAAATTTTAAATTATATTTTTGATTTTGATGATAATTGTGAAAAAAATAATTTATATTTAAAATATACTCATCTTACAAAAAATCTTGAAATAAATATATTAGATAAAAAAGATTTAATGAATAATTTAAAATCTGATGATAATATTATTAAATTTTCTGAAAAAAAACCAAATAATAATCAAACTGAAGATTATATATTAAAGGATTTAAAATATATAAAACCAAGTTTATTTAAAGGAAATTCTTTAAATAATACAATGAATTTAAATAATACAACAAAATATGACAATAAAATCAAAATAGAAAATATGAAATATTCTCCAGAACAAAGTAATTTAAATTTACTTAATAAAATAAATTCTAATCAAAATATTCTTTCAAATTTATTAATTAATAAACATATTTATAATAATTTAAATAATAATAATGAAATAAAAAATACAAAATTTTATTATTTTCCATGTTGCTCAAAAAATAATATTCAATTCTCAAAATTATTACATCATTATTATATTAAATTAATTCAAATAAATAGATATTTAAAAATTATAAATGAATTAGAATTTATTAAACAAATTTTACTCAATGAAAATCAAATTCAAAGTTTAATGTTTCTTAAAAAAATTAATTTAAAAAAAAACGAAGATAGAAATAAATTATTAGAGTTTAAAAATAACGAAAATATTGAATCAAATGTTATCTCATACTATCAAAAGGTATATAAATCTTTAAATATTTCTAAAATAGATAATATAATTTTCAACAATTTATGTGATAAAATAAAAAATAAAATTTTATAAAACTATAATTATAAAATTATAAATTGTAAATTTTTTGTGAAAAAATTCAGATAAGTTAAATAGTATTTTGTTTGGTTAAAAATAATATATAATTTGTCATTTTAAAAATTAAAAATATTCATATATAAAAATAAACTATATAATAATCTATATTATATTAAATTTACATAACATTTGTCTATTATTATTTTAAATTCATTAAAAGTAAATTCATCATATTCTGTTTTATTAATTTCTTTTAATAAAAATAAAATAAAATCTTTATTATTATTTATTTCTAATCCAATTATTCTATTAATTTCTTTTAAAGGAATTTTAATATCGTTATTTTTTTCAAAAAGTTTAAAAATATATTTTAAATTAATTTCATCAAAAATATCATTGATATTCATTAATAATTTAATAATATCATATAAATAAAATAATTTATTATTTACATTTTCAAGTTTATTATCATTTAATTTTAAATTTTTAATTAAATTTTTAAACTGCTCATTATTAATTATTCCATCTTTATCTAAATCAACTAAATCAAAATTTTCTTTAATTTTTATTAATTCATTTATATTATTACTATAATTATAAATTAAAATTACTAATATTGCTAAAAAAAATTTTGAATTACTTGTAATATAACAATATGAAAAATCAGAATTTTCAAATTCAATTTCTTTATCAGTTTGAAAAAAAGGATGAGATAAAGCATCTTTTGAAGTAATTCTAAATTCAGGTTCATAAATAAAACATTTATTAATTAAATCTTTTGCTTCATAACTAATATTTTTAAATAATTTATTTGATAAATAATATTCCCCATTAATAATTTTTTCATAAGTCTCACTTTCATTTTCTCCTTTAAAAGGTAATTCTCCAGTTAATAAATAATACATTATAACACCACAAGACCAAATATCAGATTTTTTATTTATATTATTTTTTAAAACTTCAGGTGCTAAATAACATAATTTATCTATTTTATTTTTATAATTAAATCTTTTTCTTATATTAAAAATATTATAATAACCATAATCAATAAGTTTAACATCATATTTTTCAATATTATGAATTAAATTTAAGTGATTAGAAAATTCATCAATATTATTATCTAAAGATTTACTACTAATAATTTCACTATCTATATTATTATTATTTTCATTATAAATTTCATTCATATAAGAATTTAATTGTAAATTATTTATATTATATTCTAAACTTTGAAATAAATTAGTATTTGTTTTATAAAATAATAAAATATTTTCTATTTTAATATTCCCATGAATTATTTCATTTAAATGTAAATAATAAATTCCTGAAAATATATCTTTCATTATTTTTTTTAGTATTATTTCAGGAAATTTTTTATATTGATTAATTATTTTATTTAAATAATCTTCATTACAAAAATTTGTAATGAAAAAATAATCATCTTCATCTCTATAAACTTGACTTAATTTTACTAAATTCTGATGAGAAAGACTTTTTAAAATTTTAATTTCATGAATCAAATCTTCTTCTTTAATATTTTTTTTTAAACTATTTCCTGATATAACTTTCATTACTTTAATTTTACTATTAATTTTATGTTTAATCTTAAACACTTTTCCATAAACTCCATAACCAATTAAACCAATAATTTCATAATCATCATAAGGAGAACGATACTTTGAAATACTTGTTTTCATTTCAATAGGATTTTCATTACCCACATTTATTTCACTAAAAGGAATTTCATTTTTACTTTCAAAAGCAGAATGAAGTGTTGTTGTTCTTGTTATATTATCATCATATTTTTTTTCACCTTGAATACAACAATTTTGTAATAAACCCATTTTTAAAAAATATATTTTTTTTTTTTTTCAATAAACTTACAAATTAAAAAAAACAAATTCTTAAAAAAATTAAAAATATAATTTTTTTAATTTTAATTTAAATTAAAATTAATAAATTAATAAAATATTTTTATATGATTATGCAAAGATATCAACATCATCAATAAGATCCCAAGTTAATGAAGAACAAAATCGATAATTTTTATTTAATTCTGATATTTTATCATAATCTTCTTTTTCCATTTTAAAATTAACAGAATTTAAATTTTCTATCATTCTATCATTTTTATTAGTCATTGGAATAGGAATTACTCCTAAATTAATATGCCAATTTAAAACAATTTGACCACAAGTTTTATTATATTTTTTACTTAAATCTTTTATTATTTTTTCATCTAATAATTGAGTTTTAATTTTATCATTTCCAACATGATAATCATAATTTCCTTTACAAAGAGGATTATAACTTATAATTTTAATATTTTCCTTATTACAAAAATGTAATAAATTTTTTTGAAATAATAAAGGATGAAATTCAATTTCTAAAAAAGTTGGTTTAATTCTACAAAATGATAAAACATTCATTAATGTTTGTACATTATAATTACTTCCTCCAATACATTTACTTAATTTTTTATCAACACATTTTTCCATTTTTTCCCAGACAATATGTAAAGGATTTAAATTTATTTTTTCACCATTTAAATATTTATATGAAGCTGGCCAATGATCTAATAATAAATCAACATAATCAATTTTCAGTTTTTTTAATGAATTTTCTAAACTTTTTTCAGGATCATTTCTTTCAGAAACATTAAATTTTGTAATAATAAATAAATCTTTTCTTTCACAAATTTTCTCATCATAAACCCTTTTTAATCCTAATCCTATTCCTTCTTCTGAACCATAAATTGATGCTGTGTCAATTAATCTACAACCATTTTTAATTGAGTTATAAATTACTTCTGCTATTTCTTCATTTTTTCCCATTCCTGCTGTTCCTTGACCAATTATTGGACATGTTAATGAATTATTTAATATATAGTTTGAAGGAAAAGATTGCATTTGTTTTCTTTGTTATATTATATTCAGTTATTTATTATGATAATTAAATATATTATATTTAAATTAATGCCTTTAAATATATAAATTCAAAAAATAAAATTAAAAATAAATAATATTAAGTTTTGATGTAAATGTTAGTTATATTTATTTCTATCTTAATAAAAATAAAAATTAATAAAAAATGTCATATCTTTAACAATATTTTTAACCTATTTATATAATTTAATTATAAATTATTCATTATATTATATAATGTAATTCATATATATTACATATATTTGTTGAAACTTTGATATTTTCAATATACTATTTTCAGTATAATGATTATTAGAAATAAATTGTTAGAATAATCAAATTTAATTTATATGTTTAATATTAGAATAAAATTAATTTCATAGAAAAGATAAAAAATTTAATTAAAATAATATAATTGTTTGTTAATTCTTCTAATTATGGAAAAATAATTATTTATTAAATAATTCAAAATTATTTATTTATTTAATGTCAGAGTCAATCATTATTTTATTTTGTTAATTGTTATAAATCATCAAATTTAAAATTAAATAAAAATTTTGAAAATCTTTTATTCATAATTGAATTTAATTTATTCTTAAATTATTTAAAAACGGTTTAATTTAAAATATAAATAATTTATAATTTAAAAAAATATTTAAAAAAGTTTTCCTTTTTCAATTATAATATATTTATTATTTGTGAAATTATGAAAATCAACTTCATTTATAATTCAATATTTTTTAATTTTGTATGAATATATATATTGAAAAAAAAATTAGATAAAGTATAAAGAAAAAGATGGGAAAAAAAAAAATAGAGATAACAAAAATTAAAGATAAATTAACAAGTCAAATAACATATTATAAAAGAAAAAAAGGAATAATAAAAAAAGCAATGGAATTATGTATTCTATGTGACATAGATTTTTTTCTTGTCTTTGTAGATAAAAAAGAAAGATTAAGTGTAACATGTTCAAAATCTTCAATTCCAGAATTTATTAAAAAATATATAATAAATATGAATAATAGAATTGTAAAAGAAATTTTTACCTTAAAAGATTACAAAACACTTTTTGAATATAAAAACATTGAAAAAACATTTATAAATAACTTTGAAATTAATGAAGAATTTAAAAAACTTAATAAAAATAATTCAAAATTTCATTCAACAAATTCAAATGAAATTGATAATGTTCAAAATAAATTTAAAATTCCTAAATTTATTTCAAAAATTGATTTAAGTATATATAATGAAAAATTAAATGAAAATAATTATTTAATAGAGAATAAAGAAATGCAATTTAAAAACAAATGGAAAATCTTTAATAAGAGTAATGAAATTTCATTTTCATTTGAAAAAAAAAAAAAAGAAGATATAAATAGAAATAATATAGAAATTAATAATTTATCAACTCCACATAATTCACAAAAAGGGTTTTATATTCAAAATAATAATTTTTACCAACATCCAAATAAAAATTGCCTAATACAACTTAACTTAGATAATTCGATTCCAAATAATAATTTTCAAAATAATCTAAATAATATTCAAAATATGAGTAATATGTATGATTATCAAAATTTGAATAATTTAAGACAAAATACAATGGTTTATGATAATCCTTTTATAAATAATTTAGATATATATGAAGAAAAAAATCAATTATTTCATCAAACTTTACCTTTTTTTTTGAATAATATTGAACAAAATTTAATGTAAAATAGTAATATGAAATTAAATAGAATAAGTTAAACTTTATTAATGGAATATTATTAAAATATTTATTTTAAATAATTTTATTAAAAATGAAGTTTGTAATTTTATAATTATATATAAATTATCTATCAATCATGTTTTTTTAACAAAATTAAAATTTATTAATATTTTAGGATAGTTAATTATGAATTAAGCAATAAATAAATAAATAAAAGAATAAAAAAATAAAAAAAATTAAGATATGTAAAAATTAATAAATATAAATAAAACAAGATTACTATTTTTAATATAAAATAATAAAAAATATTTAAAAATATATTATTTTAACAAAAAATACTAAAATAAATTTAATAAATTATATGAAAATATTATATTATTAAAAAAAATTTAAAAAAATTGAAAATATAATTTAATTTTTTAAACAAAAAATTTTATAAAATATTATTTTATTATTTTTAATATAAAAACTTGTAAAAATATATAAAAAAAATTGTTTATAAAACATTGTTGAAAAAAAGATGATTAAAAACAATGATAAAAATTCTTAAATGTTTACCATTATTAGATAATTTTTCCATTTATGAAAATAATTAAAGATAATATTTATTTTTTGATTTATTTTATTTTTGTTAATCAATTCCTTTAGAATTATAATAAATACTTTCATTATTTTGAATAATATATTATAATATTGTTTTAAAATATTCAAGCTACTACACAACAAATTATTAAATAAATAACATAATTAGAATTAATCTATTTTATTATATTTCCATTAAATAAATATCTAACTTTAATAATTCTTTTATAATTATTATTATTTGATATAAAAATTATATTACTTATACAAAGAAATATATTTATAAATCATGAATATAAAATCATAAAAAAATAAAAAATAACATTTTCAAAAAAAAACTAATAAAAAAAACTAAAAAAATATCTTTAACTCAATAATCTATTAACTTCTTGTTGAACTTTCTTAGGATCACATCCAGCTTTTTTCAATCTATTAACTCTATCATTACCATTACCCCAATTTCCATTAATAACTTCTTTAGCAATTTCTCTTAAACTTTTTCCTCTACAACCACTTTGATCAACATTCCCACTTCCAGAAAGGAATAAATCTCTTTCCATTCTTCTTCTTCTAACTAAACCAGGTAAAACTCTTCCACCACCATGAACATATTGTAACATAGCTTCAGCAATTTGAGCTTTACTTCTCTGACCATTTTTACATAATCCATCAATTGAACCTAAATTATAAGCAAAACTAACCATAGCATCAAATTCATTTTGTGTCCAATGATATATATGATCAAATTTATTTACATTTTTGCCATATTTTAAGTCTACTGATTTTTTTAACCATTCTGATGCTTGTTTTTCTGTTATTGTCATTCCTTCTGTAATTGTTACTCCTGTTATTGCTCTATCTGAATTTGTTGTTCCATATCCTATTGTTAATACTTTTGCTGGACAATAATATGCTTTTGCACTGAAACCTTCAAATTCTTTTATTATTGCTAATCCTCGGGGACTTACTGTACGATAAGAGGTTACTAATGATAATAATGAGAGGAAATATATTATTTTCATTTTTTTATATTTTTTATTTTTTTTTTGGTTTTTATAGATATTTTTTTGGGAATGATGTTTTTTTATTTATTTATTTTTATTTATTTTTTTTATATTTTATTTTTAAATAAACTATGATTTGTTACTTGAGTTATTAAATAATAAAATAAAAGATTTTTATTTTGTATATGAAATAAATTAATGTATAAGAACAGAAAATAGTAATTTAAAAGTTAAAATTAAAATAAAATTCAAAGTAACAAACAAATATAATCATCAATAGAACATTTAAATTATATATAAAATATATTATTTTTAAATAATCTCTATTATCATCTTATTCATTATTGAATTTATGATTTTAAATTTTTAGATTTATATTTTATTAATTATTGTTTAAATTCTAAAACTATTATTCTATATGTTTTATTATCAATAATAAAAAAATTATCAAATTATTAAATAATTCAAATTAATGATTACATTTTAATGACTTTTGTTAAAATATTTTATTTTAAAAGAAATAAAATTCAAATACTAGATATATATATTTTAAAGATAATTTTTTAAAATATTCAATTTATAAATCAATAAAAGCATAAATAACATATAAATATGAGTTTTAATTTAATAAAAATAATTATTAAAATCTTTATATTGATTGAATATATCAAATAATATATTATAAAATTAAAAATATTACGCCATTCTCATTATATAAAAAAATAAAAAAAGGAAGAATTGAAACTAATTATGAAAATGTATATATATTACAATATTCTGAATATATAAAAATAATAATATTAAGGAATTATAAATTTTTAAATAACTTTTCCACTTAATAAGTTAAGTATGTATGTTAAAATGAATAAGAATTAATCTACAATTTAATTATCTTAAAAATTTATAATAGATTATTTCTTTTAATACAAATTACTAATTTTAAATGAATATTTAAGGATATTTGAATATCTCTTCATGAAAAAAAATGAAAGAGTTAATTATTTTATAAATTTTAATTTTATTATTCTATTATTCTATTCTTTTTTAAAAGTAATAAAAATATCCAAATTTATTAAAAAAATATTAAAAAAATAAAATATAAATTTGTTATGTCTTTAATTAGAATCAACAAAAGAAATCCTGCATTTCAAATTAAAAATATGAAACCAAAATTAATAAATGAAATTGATTCAAATCAAATTTTATTTGATAAAAATGAAGCATTAAAATCATTTGAATTAGATGATGATTTTCATGACTCTTTTTTTGATGAAGAAGAATTTACTAAACTTGATTCAGAAAATTCAAATGATGAAGAAACCGGAATTAATAATATAATTCTTGTTTCTGATTGCAATGATGATAATTTGATTCTTGAAAAAAATATTAGAAAACTAGAAAAACATTTACAAAATTTAATTCAAAAGGGTGAATTATTATAAATATATTTAATTATTTTAATTTGCTTTTGTATTTATGGATTTTTTGTAGCAATATTTAGTTTAAAATGATATTATGTTAATTTTAAATAAATAAGTGCAAGATATAATTATGGATTATAAATAAAAAACCTAAATTTTTTAAAATTAATTTTTATGGAATAAATTATTAAAAAAATAAAACTTATGTTTATTAATTTGTGAAAAGATTAAATAAATTTATAATTCAAAAGGTGTTATTAATTAAAACAAATAATATTTATCTAATAATATCTTTTAATAAATAATAAAAAGTTTTTAAATATATATATTTCCTATAATATCATTATGATTAATTAATAAAATATGATTTTAAAATCTAGTGAATTATTTTAAAATATATAATAATTCTCTTGAAAGAATTATCATTAAAAATTTATTTTCATTATTAAATCAATTGTAGAACTAAAGTATAAAAGAAAAAATGAATTAATTTCATTAAAATAATATTATATTATATCAAATAATTTACTTTATTATTGCTACTATTTTCTTTATTTTTTTATATAAAAAAATAATTGAAATTATATTTTCACTCATCTTATATCTAATTTTTGTAATTAATATATATTCAATAATTTTTATTTATTAAATTCAAAGAAATAATATCAATAAATTATTTTTCTTATTAAATTAAAAAGATTCTTAAGTTTTTTTCATTTAAAAATTTTATCTTTTATATTTTATTCAATAATTTATTATTATTATTTAACCTTTTTTTCCTATTAATCAAATTATTTTTAAAGTTTTGTTTGAACAATTTTTAATTATACTTAAAAAAATTTTCCTATTAACATATTTAATTTTATTCTTTTTATAAATAGAATAGATGGATTGAAAAATAAAACTTTTAAAAAAATAAATGATGTTAAAAATTAGTTTTAAATCTTAATAATTAAAATTAGTAATTTAAATAAATATTATTTTATTTTAGATGATATATTTTCATATTTATCATCTTCTATTAATAATTTATTTTTAATAAATTTTATAAACATAAAACCAAAAGCCCATAAATTATCAACAATTGAAAAATTAAATCCAATTAAACACAAATGTATAAGATAAATAAATTCATTTTGATTTTTTTGTATAAAAACATTATATAAAGAATAAATAATTATTAAAGAAAATTTTAAATATACAAATAATCTTATTATAATAGATTGATCTTTATAAATTTGATTGTATATTAAATTTGAAATTGAATGAATATAAGATGATAAAATTAAAAAATAAATATTTTCATTAAAATTAACCATTATATTATTCAAAAATTTTATTAATGGAAAGGTAGAATATCTTAATTTTATTGTTGGGTTTATTTTAGGAAATAAATTCAATCTTGTATATAAATTTAATATATCACAAAAAAAAATTAAATTAATAAAAGTAAATATTTTATCTTTTAATAAAAGTTTTTTTTCAATTTGGTTTAACATAATTTCAAATATTGGTATTACTAAAATTAAAATAAGTTTATCAGCTTCATTAAGTAAATATATAGAAATATAAAATGTTATTAATTTTGTTAATGGAAAATTATTTATTAATTTTCCTTTTCCATATAAAACAATTATATTATTTAATATAATAAATAACACAAAAAAGAATCCAATTAATGTTGTTAAAATGTTGGAAGTTGAGTTTCCAATTCTTATTATATCAAAAATAAATAAAAATGTTAAAAAAATAATACTTAAATAAAAAATTAAATTTTCACATGAATATTTTTTATTTGATCCAAAATAAATTGAATTTAACTTTTGTTTTTTTATTTCATAATTAACATAATAAGTAAAAATAGGATAATAAATGAATGATATAATAATATTATGTTCATAATAACTGAAAAACATTTTAATATAAAAAAAAGAATTATATAAAATTAGTATAATAAAAACAGATATAATGAATATATTTTTAATAATAGAAATTAAATAATTTTCACATTTTACAAAAAATATAAAAATAGAAACTACAAAACATTGAAAAAAATAACCAAATCTTAATCTCGTAGAAACATGAAATAAATCAGTAAAAAAAAATAAAAGTAAATTGGGAATAAAATATATTATACAAAAAATAAAAATTTTATTATATTGATTTTTACTATCATCATCAAAAATTTCTTTTAAATAATTATATTCAAACCAAATAAAAATAATTAAAATAACTAAAACACAAATAAACAAAAATAAATGATAAATATTAATTTTACCAGAAATCATTTTAAAAGCTTTAACATGAATATCAATTAAATAATTAATTCTATCATCATAATAATTATCATTATATAAATCAACATTTTCATTTTGTCCTTTTTTTATATCATTTTCCCATTTTTGAAATAAATTAAAAAATTCTTTAAATTTAATTCTTCCATTTTTTAAAAAAGAAATGACTTGTTCTTCCTTACTTTTAACAGCAGAATATCTAATAATATTATCATTACCAATTAATAAAGGTTTACCAATAGAATTAATTGGAATATTAATTCCTTCAATTATTTGAGGCATTGTAGTAGCATATTCATATCTATTTATAATTTTAATATCATTAAATTTTAATTTATCATAATTCTCACCTAAATTTTTATTATATAAAGAAAAAATTGCTTCATTACCTTCAACATTACTTCCATGCATTGTTAATGTTTCATCACCTGGAAAAAGATTTCCTCCATGATCTGAAAATAAAATTAAAGAGAATTCTCTATTTAAATTTACCCATTTATGTATTGCTGATATGTATTTATTTGTTATGTAAGTATTAACAAATGAAATCCAATTTTTTTTTGAGTATGAATGATGAATATTATCTAATGTTGTTGTATAATATATTATTCCAAATCTTTCTGTTTTATTATTTGGATTGTAATCAAATTGTTTTATAAAACATTCTGTAATATTTAATTTATTTAATAAATAATCATTTTCTTTTTTAAATGCCTCATCTAAAAATTTAAAGATTTCATCTCTTGGTTTATCTGTATTTAAATACTTATCAGAAATTTTCTTAAAATAATTCATTATATTATTATCATATATATTATAAGATACATTACATAAATTTGTAAAAGTAATATTTTCTTCATCTTTTTCAACTATATATTTAGAAAATTCAACATTTCTTTCTGAATCTAAATATAAAAAAACTGGAAATTCAACACCTAAATATGATAAACGATATCCATTTCTATGTAATTGACGAAATAAATTATCAGTTTTTATTTTATGATAAAAATAATTTCTACTAAATTTTCCAGTAAAAGCAGTTTCAAAATTCCCTCCTGTAAGTTTAAATTCAGGATCATAATTTTTAAACACTGAAGTTAAATTATGTTCATTTGATTTATATATATATGGTAATTCATCAAATGCAGTTCCATCAGATAATAATAAAATAAATTTATTTGTTTTATATTTATTAATACATGAAATTGATTTTGAATTATCACAAAATGTGTTTGTAAATTCATCAATATTATATTCTTCAAATAAAAGTCTGTCATCAATTAATATTTTCAAAAAAAATAATGTTGAAAGTATTAAGATAAAATTTAAAATAAGGAATAAATAAGTTTTAGTCATTTATAGTTTTAAGATAATTTATAATTTTATTTAGTCAATCATAATTTATATTATAATAATCAATATATGAATAAAAAAATAGTAATTCAATATCATTAATTTAAATAAAATATGTAAGTTAAATTAAAAGGATAAATATATATGTAATTTTCTATTTATTATTTCAAAATATAATTAAAATTAATTGAATATTAATTTATATTGAATTTTGTAATATTTTTCATTTATTTAATATAATTTAAATCATTTTTATAGAAATGATAAAAGCAAAACAAGGATTTAATTTTATAAGATTTATTATTTTTTTATTCAAATAAATATATATTGTTCTTAAAAAATAGATTCTTTTTTTTCTAATAATATTTTTTTATTATTTTAAAATGAAAATAAATAAATACCATTAATAAAACAAAATAAACAAATAAAATAACTAATTTTTTATTTTTCTTAATCAAAACTTATTATAATGGGTCTTTTTAATTTTAATAAAATATTTATTCAATAATAATTTATTTGATTTTTATCAATTTATAAAGATATAAATTATTTTTTTTTAATATTTTTATAAATTATTATCCAAACATGTTAGTCTTTTTTTATTCTATATTTTTTATATTATATATTTTTAATTATATATTTGAATGAATTATTAAATTTTTTTAAAATATTAATTTATCTATTTTATATTATATAAATGGAGTCTAATTTTTAATTTTGTATATTATATAAATTTATTTTAACATTATTAAAACTACAACCATAATGATAATAAAATTTTATTAACATTATTTCAATTTGTAATATTGTATTAAATAATTTAAAAATTATATTTAAAAACTTTTGAAAATATAATCAAAATAAAAAAAAAAACTAAATATAAAAAATGGAATCAAATTTCAAACAACATTTAAATTCTTTTGCCAAAATTTTCAATCAACAATCATTCAATTCTGTCTTAATAAATCATTTAAAAAAAATATCAGTTCCAACAAACCAAGTTTGTGTAAAAGAACTTGAATCTCAATGTGCAGTATATTGTAAAGAATGTGGAGTTTGTCCCAATTCAATAATATGTATATCATGTTATGAAAAATCAAAAGAAAAACATAAAAATCATAAAATTATTTTTAAAAATTTAGTTGGAGGATGTTGTGATTGTGGAAATCCTTTAGCTTGGGAAGAAAAAGGATTTTGTAGTGATCATAAAGGAATATTTTCTAATGATAAACAAATTGAAAATTATTTAAAACAATGTTTTAAAGAAAGTGAAATAAAACAAATTAATTTTGAATTAAATAAGATGATTAAATATTTAGTTCCTATTTTTTTAAAATATGAAGAAGATAAAAAATTAACTGATATTTCATTTGTTCATATATTTGATGAATTTTTAGATTTTGTTATTAAAACTTGTGAAGCTAATTTAGGGATTTTACATTTAATTTCTAATAAATTAATTCAAAATTATAGTTTTGAAACAACACATAATTGTTGTATTATTGATTTAGAAAAAAAAATATTTACAATTAAAAATTATAATGGAAAAAAACATAAATGTACTTGTCCTTTTATAAGATTAATTGTTACTAGTTGGACTTTTCAAAATAAAATTCAAGCTTTATTTTTATTTTTACATAATTATAAATTAAAAGAATATCTTGGTGATTTAATGATTATGTATTATCCAAGAATATATAAAAATAATTGTGAAAGTATTTTTCAATTTACTTGTCAAATATTTATTTCATCAATTGTTGAAAAGATATTAAAAAATAAATTATATCTTAATGGAATGTTTTGTATTATTTATAATGATTTAAAAGATATTATAAATTCAAAGAAAACTTTTGATACTTTTTTTGAACGAGTACAAAATTTTAGATATGATATTTATTATTTATTACAAGTTAACACTAAAAATTTATTCATTCAAAATTTTGATATTTACAAATATATGATTGATATTTTTGATTTATTATATTATATTAAAAAATTTAATACTCAAATTGAGGATTTTTATTATTGTGATGATATTAGAATTATTTTATTTATTGAAAAATCTTTATTAGATGTTTTTTCTACTTTAATTTCTATAATTGATTTTAATGAGAATGGAAATAAAATGAAAATGGATATTTTTAATTATTTAGTTTTAAAAATATTAAAAAAAAAAAAAATTGAAATTAATAATTATTCTCCTCATATTCCTTTAATAAGAGCTTTTTCTATTTTATTTAATAATTTATGTTTTAATGATGTTATTTATAATAAAAGAAATTTATTAGAATCAATTCAATTTTATTTCAATCAAATTGTACAAAAAAGCATTTTTATTCAAATTCTTATTCAAAATCTTTTTCAAGTAATTGGATTTATTTTATCTTTAAATTGCCAATTTTTTATAAATTATGATTCTGATATAAGAGAATATTTAATTTATTTCAATTTAAAAATAATTTCACTTGCTGATTATGTTTTATTAAGATATTTGTTTTCTTTAGATGAAAATAAAAAATATTTTACATTAAATAATATTTTATTGCAAACATCAATTAATAATTCAAGTAAAACTTTCATAGATAAAATTTATCAAAGTTCAGAAAAAGATTTAGAAAATTTAAATTCAGATTGGTGTGATGAAGATGAATTAAAAAAAAATATGAATTTAAATTCTTTAATTATTTCTTTTATTAATACTATTATAAGAAATAATATGTATGAAATTGATTTATTTTTATTTTCATATAATAATTTATATGAACATAAAATTATTTCAGATTCAATAAATAAATTATATGAAAATGAAAAAGAAGAAATAATAAAAATTGTCGAATTAAAAATAATAATTTTATTATTATCAAAAGAAAATTTTTCTAATTATTCTGAAATTTTTGAATTATTTGATGAATTTTATATAACAATTTTAGGGGAAGAAAAAATAAAAGAATTATTTTTAAATATGACTGAAAAAAGAGTTTTAAATAATGGAAAAATCAATTATACTTTAAAAAATGAAATGATTCAAAAATTTGATATTGATTTTGAAATTTCTATATTTTTGAGAAGTAAAATTGAAAGATATTTAATTGATGAAAAAAATGATATTTTTTGTATATTAAATACTATAATTTATCCAAGTTTAAAAATTGAAAAAGATTTTTTATTAAAAAATTATTCTAATTTTTTCTTTAATAATGAAAATTTTATATCAATTATAAAAATAATAAAAGGAATAATTCAAAATAAAAATTTAAATGTTTTACAAAGTATTTTTTTATCAAAATTACTGAAAATAATATGTGTGTATATAATAATATGCAAATCAAATCCAAATTTTGAAAATAAAATTTCATTTAAAAAAAATATAAATGATTTATTTAAAGTTTTAGATTTGATTTTAAATGATAATGATTTGTCTTATAAAAATTTAGTAATATTTTTACAAAAAGAAATTTCAAATTATTTAAATATTTATAATAAAAAAATATAAAATAAAATAAAAGACGATAATAAAAATAATATTTTAAAAAAAAAATTATCAATAAAAGAAAAATTAAAGCAGAAATTTAAAGAAAAAAATAAAATAATAGAAAAAAAATACAATGAAATTTTAAAAGAAGATGAAAAAAACAATAAAAATGAAGATGAAAAAATGTGTTTGTTATGCAGGAAACCAATATTAGATAATGAAAATGATGGAAAAATAGGATTTTATGCTTCAGATTTTTTGCTATCAAATACAATATTACATACAATTAAAAAAGAATTTGATAAATTGAAATTGAATATTAAATTTAATGATTTTATTCAAAAAGAAAAAAATTCAAAATTCTTTTCTTGTAATCATATGTTTCATTATGATTGCTATTTACAATATGTTAATAATAATATTTTAAATAATTTATTTTGGAAAACTGAAATTTATTGTCCTTATTGTAAAATTCTTAGTAATATTTTTATACCTAATTTTAATCCAAATGATAATTTTTTATATAAAGGATTTAAATTAAATGATATTATAGAATGTAATAATAATGAATTCAAAATAAAGAATAATTTAAATTTGAATTTAAATGATGAATTTAAAGAAAAAAATGAAATTTTAATTCAAAAATCTAATAATTTTATTGAAAAAATAATTGAGTACTTTTCAAATGGAATTCATATTCTTCAATCTTTAAATAATAATTCAGAATTATTAAATAAATATTATTCTTTATTTGAAAAAGAATTTGATAATTTTCTTTTATATTATGATTTAATAGAAGATAAAAATGAGCAAATTGAAATTTGGAGTACTATAATAATTTCTTGGAGAATTTTTTTAAGAAATTCATTTAAAATAGAAAATTTAAATCTGGATAATTTATGTTATTTTTTTAATTTAAGTAATATAGATTTTAGTTTAAATATTCTTGATAATTTTTATGTCAATTTTGGTAAATTTTTATTCAATTTTCTTATATTTTGTGATAATATAGAAGAAGAAATAAAATATATGTTGAATTTATGTTCACCTTATATTTGTTTAATTGCCTTTTTAAATCAAATTTTACAAAAAAATAATTTTCAAATTAAAAATCCTAAGTTTGAATATTCTCAAATAGAAAATTTTATAAAATCAAATGAAAAAAGTAATAACAATATAATAAATAATATATTCAAATCATATTTATATAAATCAAAAATAGCATATTTAGTTCAATTAAAAATTCAAAATAAAAACCCAATTTCAGAAAATGAATATATACTTTTCAATATTAAAGAATATGAAAATAAATCATTTTATTCTTTTATCTTTGATATTAATATAAATCATCCTTTATATAAACAAAAAATTGAAAAAAAAATTCTTTTAAATAATTTAATTACAGCAATAAATAATGAGAAAATGATAAATTTAACTCCAAATCTCTTATTAAATACTTTAAAATTAAAATTTTCTTTCTTCAAATTGCCTTCAAACCTTTTTGATTTAGCATCAAAATATGTAAATCAAAAATGTATTGGTTGTCAAAAATCAGGAAGAACTTCAATTTTATGTTTAATTTGTGGAAAAAAAATGTGTGAATCAAGTTGTAAAATACTAAATAAAAATGAATATACAATTATTGAACATATGAATAATTGTAATGGAGGTAGTATTTGTTGTTTACTTTCTAAAAATGGACAAATTAATTTTTATTATGATAATAAAATAATTTCCTCTAAAAAATGGGCTTATTTAAATAATTTAGGTGATGAACCTGATTCTTTTGGAGCATTTAACAATGAATATTTGTTAAAGGAAAATGTTATTCAAAATTGTGAAAAAATGTTTATCAATTATTCATTTAGAAAATAAAAAAATATTATTTTGAATGAATTTTATTTTTTACTGTTTCTATTTTTGTTTTTGTTTTTTTTAATATCTATTCTTTAATAAAAATATTAGGATGAATGTAAATGAATTAACAATTTAATAATATTAATTATTGAAATTTTTAATAAATTAGAAAATTTAAATTTATAAATATTTCTATTTTTTAAAATATTGAATAACAATTTAAAATGAAACTCAATGTTCTTCATAAATATTAACAAATTAATTTACAAAAATCCTATTTATATACTCATATTATAATAGTTTTTCAATATCAATAATATCAAAAATATTTTTAAATCTAAATCACAATTTATATTTAAGTTTTTAATTATTTATAAAGAAATTAATCAATCAATATAAATGAATCATTTTTATATATTGAAAATAGATAATAAATAAAATTTATAGATTTTATAAATTTAAATTTTATATTCTATATATTATTTATTTAATATAATCAAATATTAAATAATTAATTACAAATTAAAAAAAGCTCATAATTCATTAAAAGTAAAAAAAATTAATTAAATAAGAAATGTCTTTAAAACGAAAAAATCAAAGAAATCCATCTATACAAATTAAAAATTTAAAGCCAAAATTTATAAATTTCATTGATTCAAAATCAATATTATTTGAAAAAGATGAAGCATTAAAACCATTAGATCTTGATGATGATTTTAATAATAATGTTATATTAAAAAATGAATATATTGAAGAAAATTCAGATAATATAAGTGAACAAAATACTACTATAATTGAAAAAAGTAATATTATAATTATTTCTGATAGATATATTGATGATAAGATTCTTGAAAAGAATCTTTATAAATTAGAAAAACATATAAATAATCTCATTCATAATGAATTTAAGAAAAAACAATATTAAATTTTTTAATTATTTTCATCCTGTATCTTTGATTATTCTATTAATATAATTATAATTTTTATTAAGTGTAAATAAAAATTGAATTAAAATTTGGGTGAAAAATATTTATATATATATTGAAGTAGAGAATTATTATTTATATAAATAAAAATAAAGTTGTTTAAAATTATATTTAACGCATTAATTAATTATATTATATATTAAGTTGGAAATAAGTATTCTATTTCATCAATTAAAAATTTATTATATTATGTTAAATATTATTTTTAAGAAAATTAATTCAAAATTTAATTTTAAAAATATTATATTAATTCATAAATATCCACTATCCCCAGATCATTAAATAATTGATTAACATTTATCCTTTTTTAAAATATAATTTTTAAAAATTAAATTTATATTTTATTTTATAAATTTATAAAAATCATAAATCTCAATTAATTATTAAATGTTGATGTAATTAAAATATTATTGAATTTTTATAAAAATTTTATAAAAATAATTTTTTTTAATTAAACTATGTAATTGGGGATTGGGGATTGGGGATTGGGCCCAATCCCCAATCCCCAATCCCCAA
>JAEEGL016009850.1_pt1 | contig 21315 bp, 18 predicted proteins | sample 9134231 | NCBI WGS metagenome assembly JAEEGL01 (sample SAMN16246548, study PRJNA631951) | gut metagenome | biome: gut microbiome; feature: rumen; material: fiber-attached | host: Bos | place: Iran: Karaj | collected 2018-10
CTTGTATATACATTTCTTCTGTATTATCTCCCACTGGTTCAACAAAAACTTGATGTCTAGATTTATCGCTAAATCTAACTACTTTATCTTCTATTGAAGGACAGTATCTAGGACCTGTACCTTCAATATTTCCAGAATATAGCGGAGATCTATGTAAATTTTCTCTTATAACTTTATGGGTCTTTTCATTTGTATATGTTAAATAGCAAGGTAATTGTTCTCTTTTTACTATTTCATCTTCAAAGGAAAACATTTCTATTTCTTCATCACCATTTTGAATTTCCATTTTTGAAAAATCTATAGATCTTCTATTTATTCTAGCAGGTGTACCTGTCTTAAATCTAAGAAGTTTTATTCCTAGCTTTTTTAAACATTCTGATAATTCTGTTGCTGCAGAAACTCCATCAGGTCCGCTTTCATATGAAGTTTCTCCAATAAAAACTTTTCCTTTTAAATATGTTCCTGTTGCCAATATGGCACATTTTATATTGTGTCTTGCTCCTGTATTTGTTTCTACCCATTTTACTTTTCCATCTTTTACTTCTATTTTAGTAATCTCCGCTTGTTTTATAAATAAATTTTCTTGTTTCTCTAGTGTATGTTTCATTTCGATATGATATTTTTTTCTATCGGCTTGTGCTCTTAAAGAATATACTGCTGGCCCTTTTGATGTATTTAACATTCTTATTTGTGTAAATGTTTTATCTATGTTTTTTCCCATTTCACCGCCAAGAGCGTCGATTTCTCTCACCAAATGTCCTTTTGATGATCCTCCTATATGTGGGTTACATGGCATATTTGCAATTGCTTCTAAACTTATTGAAAAAAGCACTGTTTTCATTCCCATTCTACTACAAGCTAGCGCCGCTTCACAACCTGCGTGTCCAGCACCAATTACTGCTATATCATATTCTTCTGCTATGTATGACATTTTTTCTCCTTCTTACTTTCCTAAACAAAATTTTGAAAATATATCATTAATTATATCTTCTGTTACATTTTCGCCTGTTATTTGGTTTATTTCATTTATTGTTTCTTTTAAATATATTGATGTTACATCTATAGGCATTTTTTCTTTAATTGTTTTTATTGCCTGCAAAAGTTCTTTTTTTGCTTTAGTTATTGCATCTTTATGCCTTACATTTGTTATAATAGCTCCGTTTTCTGCATCAATCTTTCCTATATTAAACATTTCTTCTAATTTGCTATACACTTTTTCTATATCATCTTCTTTTACAGACATTTCCAAAATGTTGTCTTTTTTATATTTTTTTATTTCTTGTATATCTATTTTATTTACATTTAAATCTGTTTTATTAAGTAAAATTATGGTTTTTTTGTTTTTTATTGATTCTAATATTTCAAAATCTTCTTTTTCTAATTTTTTCGTAACGTCAAAAACAGCAACAACAACCTCTGCTTCGTTTAAGGCTTTTTTACTCCTATCTATTCCTATTTTTTCAATTGTATCGGCCGCTTCTCTTATTCCCGCTGTATCAACAAACTTAAATGGAATTCCTTTTATGTTTATATACTCTTCAATTGTATCTCTGGTCGTTCCTTCTATTTCTGTAACTATTGCTCTTTCCTCTTTTAAAAGTTTGTTTAATAGAGAAGATTTTCCTGCGTTAGGTCTACCAACAATAGCCACATTAATACCGTCTCTTATTATTTTTCCTTCTTCAAAGGATTGCTCTAACTTTTCTAGTTTTTTTAATATTTCTATTGCCATACCTTTTATTTTTTCGTCTGAATCTTCTTCTATATCATATTCCGGATAATCTATTGATACTTCAATGTTTGATAATATCTCTAATATATCTTTTTTTATTATCTTTATTTTTTTAGATAGTTCTCCTTCAAGGTTTTTAACAGCATTTTTTCTTTCTATTTCACTTTTAGAATTAATTACTTCAATTACAGCTTCAGCTTGAGATAAATCAATTCTCCCGTTTAAAAATGCTCTTTTAGTAAATTCTCCTGGTTCTGCTAATGAAGCCCCACATTCTATGCATCTTGCTAGTATTTTTCTTAATATAATGTTGTTACCATGAGAATTAATTTCACACATGTTTTCCCCTGTATAGCTTTTAGGAGAAATAAAATATGAAACTAAAACCTCATCTATTTTTTCCCCTTTATCATCAAAAACATATCCATATTTAATTTGATATCCTTTTGTTTGGGATGGATTTTTGGGTTTAAACATTTTTTCCAAAACATCAAAGCTGTTTTTTCCTGTTATTCTAACAATTCCTATTCCTGCATTTCCTGGAGCAGTAGATATTGCTGCAACTGTTTCCATTTTACTTTTCCTTTCTTTTAAATAAAAAAGATCAAACATTATAATTAAAAGCTTTCACTTTAATAATTATAAAAATCTGACCTTTGACCTCCGATTTTTATTATTTACTTTTTCTTCTAGGCTCTATTACTATTTTTCTATGTGGTTCTTCTCCTATACTCTGTGTTACTACTTTACTGTTGTTTTGTAGTCTTGAATGTATTATTTTTCTTTCATATGCAGGCATTGGTTCTAATGTTACTTTCTTTCCTGTTTTCAATACTGTTTTTGAAACCTTATCTGCAAGTTCTTCTAATACCTTTTTTCTTTTTTCTTTATATCCAGAAATGTCTAATATTACACGGATTTTTTCTTCTATATCTCTATTTCCTACTGAAGATAAGATGTTTTGAAGAGAGTTTAAGGTTTCTCCTCTATAACCAATTAAGTTATTTGTATTTTCTCCTAATATTTCAACTATTATATAATATTCATCGTTTGAAATACTGTATGAAAGTTCTTCTTTAGAAAAAACTTTAAGAAATTCATCTAGAAACTTTGAAATGTTTTCTTTTGCTTTTTTGGAAGCTTCTATTGATAGTTCTTGTTTTTCTTTATTTATATTCTTTTCTTTGCTTTCTGTTTTAGGGCTTACTTCTTTTTTTGTTATTTCTACTTTTATAACTCTTGGTTCTAAAATACTAAAAAAACTTCTTTTTTGATCATCTTTTAATATATTTATTTCTACGTCTTCTCTTTTTAATTTTAATTCTTTTAACCCTTTTTCAATAGCTTCTGTAGATGTTTTTCCTTCAAAAACATATTTTTTTTCGTCCATCTCTACTCTGCCCTCTCTTCCTTTCTTTCTTTAATATACATCATAATTAATCTTTCTAATATCATTAAAATATTACTCATAAGCCAATATAGTGCTAGTCCTAAAGGAGCTACTAAAGATATTGAAAACGCCATTACCGGCATCATATATGTCATTGTTTTATTGGTTCCTTCAAACATTTCTGGCTCTGATGCTTTTTCTTCTTCTTTTTCTTCCTCTTTCTCTTTTTTCTTTTTTGTGTTTAAGGTAAGTTTTGTTGAAACAATTGATGATAATACATATAAAACAGGAATTATAAAAGCCTTAACATCTTTTAAGTCTGCTGTTGGTACACCACTTAAATCAAGTCCTAAAAAGTTCATGTTTAAATAAACTGTTTCATCTTCTTCGCCAAACTCTTTAATTATCTGTACCTCTGGATAGTTTGTTTTTGTTTCTAGCTTTGCTGTATAGTCATTTATAATTTCTGTATCTACCTTTTTCATAAAAGTAAGTGGACTTCTTACCATATAAAAAACAGAAAAGATTAATATTATTTGTATTATAGAACTTAAACACCCACTGAATGGTGTTATATTCTCTCGTTTATAAAGGGCCATCATTTCTTGATTTTGTTTTTCTTGATCCCCTTTATATTTAAATTGTATGTTTTTTATTTCCCCTTGTATTTTGCTTGTTGCTTCCATTGTTTTTTGTTGTTTTATTGTTATTGGCAATAATAGTACTTTAACAAAAATTGAAAAAATAATTATTGATAAACCATAATTATTAAATATATCATATATAAATTTAAGTAAGTATCCAAAAACGTTAGCAAGCGTTGCTATCATATGTGTTTCCTCCTTATCTTAATGGATCATATCCTCCTTTAGAAAAAGGATTACACCTTAAGATTCTTTTTATAGAAAAAATTGTCCCTTTTATCGCACCATATTTTTCTATTGCTTGAATTGCATATTCTGAACAGGTTGGATAATATTTACAATTAATTCCGTTTTTTTCAAAAATTATAGAAATGTGTTTTTTATAAAACATAATCATTTTAATTAATATTTTCTTCATTTAAAATTCCTATCTTTTTAAAAATACTTTCCATATCCGTAAGAGCGTTATTAAAAGAACATTCTTCTATTTCTTTATCTTTTCGCCATAAAAAAATTAAAGTGTTTCCTTTTGATATTCTTTCTTCTAATTTCGTATATGCTTCAAAAATAATTCTTTTAATTCTGTTTCTTTTAACTGCTTTACAAAGCTTTGAACTAATTGCAATCCCTAATAAATTATCTTTGTTTTTATTTGTTATTATATAAAAACACTCTATATATTTTCCTTTAATAAGTTTTCCTTTTTTGAAAACATAGTTAAATTCATAATTTTTTTTTAATTTTACTGTTTTTTTCATTTTTATTCCTTTCGGGAACAAAATATTGTTTTTATTACTACAAACAGGACCACATATGCGGTCCCGATTTTATGCTGATAGTTTTTTTCTTCCTTTTGCTCTTCTTGCTTTTAATACGTTTCTTCCTGATCTTGTTTTCATTCTTTCAAAAAATCCATGTTCTTTACTGTTTTGTCTTTTTTTTGGTTGAAATGTTCTTTTCATTGCAAATATCCCTCCATATATTTTTTATTTATTATTTTTCTTTTAACAAGTATTAAATATTATATACTAGCAAAGCCGTTCTGTCAATACTTTTTCTTAAACTTTAGGGAAATAGGAGGTTTAAAAACATTATCCACATTTTTTTATTTTTTTTCCACATTTTTATTGACATTGTTTTGGTTTTTTTGATATTATTTATTTTGTATAAATCGGATGTTTTTTAACATCTTTATCCACATGAATGTGGATAACTTGGTGGTTAAAAATATTTTAAGGAGACAAAAATGAAAAAAGAAGATAATGAACTTTTAACAAAAGCAAAAGAACTTTTAGAGGCAGAAATGAGCCATATTTCTTTTTCTACTTGGATAGATCCTATAGAAATGCTAGAAATAGAGGACAATACTATCTTTTTATATGTAAATACAATTTTTCAAAAAGACGTTCTTGATAAAAAATATAATTTTCTTATACAAAACACTTTTAAGTATTTAACAAACAAAGATTATAAAATAAATGTTATTTGCACAGAAAATGATTTAAATCTTCAAAATATAGTTTCTACAACCTCATCATATAAAACAAATGATAGTGGATTAAATCAAAATTATACTTTTGAAACATATGTTGTAGGAAACAATAATAGATTTGCTCAAGCTGCTGCATTAGCTGTTGCCGAATCTCCAGGAACATCATATAACCCTTTATTTTTGTATGGTGGTGTTGGATTAGGAAAAACACACTTAATGCATGCTATAGGAAATCAAATTTTACAAAGTTTTTCTGATAAAAGAGTTCTTTATGTCACTTCTGAAAAATTTACAAACGATTTTATTAATTGTATAAAAGATAATAAAAATGAAGAGTTTCGTAGTAAATATAGAAATATTGATGTTTTGTTAATAGATGATATTCAATTTATAGCCGGAAAAAAACAGGTTCAAGAAGAATTTTTTCATACTTTTAATACTCTTCATGAAAATGGTTGTCAAATAATAATGTCTAGTGATAAACACCCTAAAGATATCGATAATCTTGAAGATCGTTTAAAATCTAGATTTGAATGGGGGCTTATTGCAGATATTTCTAATGCTGATTATGAAACAAGGCTAGCAATTCTTAGAAAAAAAGTTCAAATAGAAAATATAATTATAGATGATAATATTTTATCAAATATTGCTATAAAAGTAGATTCAAATATTAGAGAACTAGAAGGAACTTTAAACAAAATTGTTGCAAAAGCTTCTTTAACTCATAGCCCAATAACAACAGAACTTGCAGAATCTTGTATTAATGAGGTTATTTCTAGAAGAGAAAAAATTATTTCTGCTGATTATATTCAAGAAGTTGTTGCTAAATATTTTAATATTTCTCAAAAAGATATTAAAAGTTCAAAAAGATCAAACGATATAGCATATCCTAGACAAATTGCAATGTTTCTTTGTAGAGATTTAGCAAATATGCCATTTACAAAAATAGGAGACTATTTTGGAAAAAGAGATCATACAACTGTTATGCATGCTTGTAATAAAATAGAAACAGAAATAAAAGCAAAAGATTCTAATACAAAACAAATTGTGGAAAGTGTTAAAAAAATTATAACAGAAAAAGAATAACCTTTTTTCAATTATTTGATTTATATTTATAAAAAAGATGTTTTATAAAACAAACTTTTTATAAAAATAATTTTTTCTATCTTACGGAAGAAAAAGAAAAGATGTTAACAAGGTATTGTTAATTTTCTGTTAATATCTTGTTAATAACAAAAATATAAACAAAAGACATTTTAAATTGTGGATATTGTTTTAAGTTATAAACATACTTTTCAACTTTGTTTTTTTTAAGGAAATACAACAATAAAAAACTTTTACACATTTTCCACTGTATCTAATACTAATAATACTAAATATATTATTTTATTTAAAAGGAGTATTTGTTATGAAATTTATTTGTGAAAAAGAAAAATTGCTTAAGGCTATTAATTCCGTAGTAAGAGGAGTTCCAAATAGAACAACAATGCCTATATTAGAAGGAATTTTAATTCAAACAAACGATAAAGAAATAAAATTAACAACATATGATTTAGAATTAGGAATTGAATATATAATAAAAAGTACAGTAGAAGAACAAGGAAACACAGTTGTTAATGCTATTATGTTTAGTGAAATAATAAGAAAATTACCAGACACAGAAATAACAATTTCTTTAAATGAAAATAATTTATTAGTAATAGAATGTGAAGGTTCTTTATATAAACTAGCAACAATGAATCCAGATGAATTTCCAGAACTTCCAAAAATAAACATAGAGAATTCAATAGAAATAGAACAAAAAACATTAAAAACAATGGTAAGAAAAACAATTTTTGCAGTAAGCACAGAAGAAAATAGACCGGTTTTTACAGGATGTTTATTTGAAATAAAAGAAAACAAGATAAACATTGTAGCAGTAGACGGGTTTAGATTAGCATGGGCAAGTAATTTCTTAGAAAAAGAAATAAACAATTTTAATGCTGTTATTCCAGGAAAAACATTAAATGAAATAAATAAAATAATAACAGACTCTTTTGATAACATAAAAATTGGGGTTTCAAAAAACCAAGCACTTTTTCAAATGGAAAACTGTAAAATTGTATCAAGACTATTAGATGGAGAATTTTTAAATTATTCTAGTGTTATACCAAAAAATTGGGAAACAAGAATAAGAGTAAACAAAAAAGATTTACAAGAATGTTTTGAAAGAATTAGTTTGATTTCTGCTTCAAGTACAGAAAAAGAAAAAAAATATCCTGTTAAAATAAAAATAGAAATAGGAAAAGTAGTAATTTCTTGTACAAACCAAACAGGGGACGCAAAAGAAGAATTATTATTAGAAACAGAAGGAAAAGATTTAGAAGCAGGATTTAATCCAAAATATTTCTTAGATGCTTTAAAAGTAATAGATGATGAAGAAATATTTGTTGATTTTGGAACAAACGTATCACCTGCTGTAATAAGACCAATAGAAAATGAAGATTATACATACATGATTTTACCAATAAGAATGAAGGATTAATATGTATATAAAAGAAATATATTTAAAAAACTTTAGAAATTACGAAGAAGAAAAAATATCTTTAGAAAAAGGGATTAATTTGTTCTTTGGAAATAATGCTCAAGGAAAAACAAATGTTATAGAAAGTATTTTTTTATCAAGTATGGGAAAATCTTTTAGAGCGAGAAAAGAGAAAGAATTAATAACTTTTGAAAAAAACAATTCGGAAATAGAAATAAAATACGAAAAAAAAGATAGAGAAGGAAATATTAAATACTTAATAGAAGAAAATGGAAAAAAGATTTTTGTGAATGGAATTTCTTTAAAAAAGACAAGTGAAATATTAGGAAATATTAATATTGTTCTTTTCTCTCCAGAAGATATAAATATAATAAAAGATGGTCCCGCAAATAGAAGAAAATTTATAAATATGTTAATATGCCAATTAAGACCAAACTATATATACGTATATAATTTATATTATAAAATATTAGAACAAAGAAATAGCTTTTTAAAAAATGCAACAAAAGAAAATTTTAATAACAATCTTTTAGAAATATATGATGAAAAACTTTCAGAAAACGCACAAAAAATATATGAATATAGAGAAGAATTTATAAATAAAATAAAAGAAAAAATAGAAAAAATACATAATGATGTAACAGAAGGAAAAGAAAAAATAAAAATAAAATATATATCAGATTGTTTTGATAAAGAAAAATTTTTAGAAAAATTAAAAGAAAATAGAAAAAAAGACATAGAAAAAGGATATACAACTATAGGAATACATAGAGATGATATATATTTTTATATAAATGGAAAGAAAATAGATACATATGGATCACAAGGACAACAAAGAACAGCGATATTAACTTTAAAACAAGCAGAATTAGAAGTGATAAAAGAAGATATAGGAGAAAATCCAATACTATTATTAGATGATTTTATGTCAGAACTTGATAACAAAAGAAAAATTAATTTTTTAAAAGGAATAAAAAATACACAAATAATAATAACATGTACAGATGATTTTAAAAAAGAAGATTTAAAAATGAAAAAGTTTTTTGTAGAAAGCGGAAAAATTTTAAAAAAATAAAAACTTGATTTTTTAAAGAAAATAAATATATAATGTTCTCAGAAAAGATTAGGAGGAAAAGAATGGAAAAGTATGAACATAAATATGGGGCAGATCAAATACAAGTTTTAGAAGGTTTAGAAGCAGTAAGAAAAAGACCTGGAATGTATATAGGAAGCGTGTCAGTAAGAGGTCTACATCATTTAGTATATGAAATTGTAGACAACTGTGTTGATGAAGCACTAGCTGGATATTGTAAAAATATACACATAATTCTAGAACCAGGAAATATTGTTTCTGTAGAAGACGATGGAAGGGGAATTCCAGTTGAACAACATAAAAAAACAGGAATTTCTGCCGCAGAAACAGTTTATACTGTTCTTCATGCAGGAGGAAAATTTGGAGGAGATAGCGGATATAAAGTTTCAGGAGGACTACACGGAGTAGGAGCATCTGTTGTTAATGCACTATCAGAATGGACAGAAGTAACAATACAAAGAGATGGTGGAATTTTCCAAATGTCTTTTGAAAGAGGAAAAACAGTAAAATCTTTAACAAAAATAGGGGAATCTAATAAAACAGGAACAAAAGTTAGATTTTTAGCAGATAATACAATTTTTGAAACATTAGATTATGAATATGATGTTTTAGAAAAAAGATTTAGAGAAATGGCGTTTTTAACAAAAGGATTGAGAATAAAAGTAGAAGATTTAAGAGAAGAAACACCAAAAAAAGCAGATTTTTGTTATGAGGGTGGACTAAAATCTTTTGTTGAATATTTAAATAAAAATAAAGAAAAATTACATGAACAACCAATTTATATAGAAAAAACAAATGGCGATATTCCAGTAGAAATAGCTATTCAATATACATCAGCATATAATGAAAATATCTATAGTTTTGTAAATAATATAAATACAATAGAGGGAGGAACCCATCTAGAAGGATTTAAAAGAGCTCTTACAAAAGTATTTAATGATTACGCAAGAGCACACAACATATTAAAAGATAAAGATCAAAACTTGCAAGGAGAAGATATAAGAGAAGGAATAACAGCAGTTATTTCTGTTAAAGTAAAAGAACCTCAATTTGAAGGACAAACAAAAACAAAGTTGGGAAATAGTGAAGTAACAGGTGTTGTTCAATCGGTAGTAAATGATGTATTATCTGCATTTTTAGAAGAAAACCCAGCTGTTGCAAAAGCTGTTTTAGAAAAATGTATAAGTGCATCAAGAGCAAGGGAAGCGGCAAGAAAAGCAAGAGAACTTGTTAGAAGAAAATCTGCACTTGAAAGTTCAACTCTTCCAGGAAAATTAGCAGATTGTTCAAGTAAAGTAGCAGAAGAATGTGAAATATATATAGTCGAAGGAGATTCTGCAGGAGGAAGTGCAAAACAAGGAAGAGATAGAAAATTCCAAGCAATATTACCATTATGGGGAAAAATGCTTAATGTAGAAAAATCAAGAGCAGACAAAATATATAACAATGATAAATTGCAACCAGTAATTTTAGCAGTAGGAGCAGGAATAGGATCAGATTTTGACGTTACAAAAATAAGATATGGAAAAGTTATAATAATGGCAGATGCAGATGTTGACGGGGCACACATTAGAACATTACTATTAACATTCTTCTTTAGATATATGAGACCTCTTATAGAAAATGGAAATGTTTTTTTAGCTCAACCACCACTATATAAACTTTCAAAAAAAGGAATGGATGACTATTATTGTTATACAGATGAAGATTTAACAAACGCATATAAAGAACTAGAAGAACAAGGAATAACTAGAGATCAACTAGGATTACAAAGATATAAAGGTTTAGGAGAAATGAATCCTGAACAATTATGGGAAACAACAATGGATCCAGCAAAAAGAACATTAGTTAAAGTAACAATGGAAGATGCAATGAAAGCAGATGAAATATTTACTTTACTTATGGGAGATGAAGTAAATCCAAGAAGAAAATTTATAGAAGAAAACGCAAAACATGTTAAAAATCTTGATATATAATAAAATTAAAACATAAAAAAGCCTTTAGAAAAAACTAAAGGCTTTTAAAAATTTGTCGAAAAATAGGGAACGAAAAAAATTGACAACAACAAAAAATTAGATATAATAAAAGTAATTATTTAATTTCTATTTAACTATATATTCTAAAAAATTAAATCTTTTTAATTCCCCAAAAAAACAATAAAATTTACAATAAGGAGGTGAGAATATTAATAAAAAAAATATAAGCACTCAAGAATGGCTTCCTATTAAAGAAATTTATAAAGATGGATTAATAGAATTAAAAAACGAAAAAATAATAAAAATAATTAAAATTAATCCAATTAATTATGATCTAAAAACAGATTTTGAAAAGAAAACAATTTTAAATTCTTATGCCGCATTTTTAAAAAATTGCAATTTTGATATTCAAATAATTATAAAAAGTAAAGGAGAAGATATTTCTAAAAATATAAAAAAAATAAAAAAACAAAAAGAAACCGAAAACAGTTTAAATAATACTATTATTGTAAACATTTCGGAACAATATATAGCTTTTTTAAATGAAAAAAATAGAGAAAATAAAGCGGCAACAAAAACTTTTTATATAATTATTAATTCTTATAAAACCCCTGAAAAAACAGAAGAAAACATCAAAAAAGAAATACAAGAAAAATATTTTAAAATAAAAGAAGCACTATCTAGGTGTGGAAATTCAACAGAAGAAATAAAAACAACAAAAGAAGTAGAAAAAATAATTAAAGATTTCTTATAAGAAGGTGATACCATAAAAGAAAAAACAAAAAGAGAGAAAAATCTAGAAATATATGAAGGAGCAATAAATATAAAAGATAAAATATCGCCAACATATATAAATTTAAAAAATCCAAAATTTTTAGAAATAGATGAAAAATATTTTTCTGGAATAATAATTACAAATTATAGTAGAGAATATGAACATATAATATTAAAAAAACTAATAAATTCAGATTTAAATATTATTGTTTCGATATTTTATGAAAAAAAAGATACTAATAAAATAATAAAGGAATTAACATATCACATAGGAGCTACAAATGTTGAGCTTAAAGAAAAAAATAAAAACAGAGCGGAAATAGATTTAGAGGTTTTCTCAAATAATGATGCCAAATATATTAGAAAACAATTACAAATTGAAAATGAAGAATTATATTTTTTATATATTTATATAACATGTTTTGCAGAAAGCGAAGAAAAATTAAAAGATCAAAATAATAAAGTAGAAAATATTTTATCTTCCAGTGGATTGCAATATAGGAAAGCAATATTTAGACAAGAACAAGCTTTTTTATCTACATTACCCTTTATGGAAAATAATCAAGACATAAAAAATGTGGCTAAAAGAAATGTTTTAACTTCAGGCATTGTATCAACATATCCTTTTATTTTATCTTCAATTTTCGATGAAGAAGGTGTTTTTTTTGGACAAAACAGAACAAATCGCTCTTTAATTTTTTTAGATAGATTTGATATTGAAAAATATAAAAATGCAAATATTTGCGTTTTTGGAACAAGTGGAGCAGGCAAATCTTTTTTTACAAAATTATTAATTTTAAGAAGTAGATTATTTGGAATAGAACAGTATATTATTGATCCAGAAAGAGAGTATATAAATATTTGTAAAAATTTAAAAGGAACTCTTATAAAAATAGGACCAACATCAAATACATATATTAATATATTTGACATAAGGAAAGAAAGTTTAGAAGAAGAAAGTTCAGGGTTTCTTGCAACAAAAATAAATAAATTAATAGGATTTTTTAAATTAATTTTTGGAAACATGAAAGAAGAAGAAAAAGCAATTTTAGAAGAAAAAATTATAGAATGCTACAAAGAAAAAAATATTACTTTTAATGATGAAAGTTTATATAAAATAAAAAACAAAAAGAAAGTTTTTAAAGAAAATATTGATATGCCAATTTTATCAGATTTATATAAAATTCTAGAAAAAGATGAAAAATGTAAAAATTTTAAAATAAAATTAAAACCGTTTGTAGAAGGATCTTTAAAATTTTTTAACAACACAACAAACATAAATTTAAACAACAATTTAATAATTGCAGATATATATGATTTAGGTGAAGAAAATATAAAATATGGACTTTTTCTTTTTGTAGAATTATTTTGGGATAAAATTAAGAAAAATAGAAAAACAAAAAAATCAATATATTTAGATGAAATATGGAAATTAATAGGAGTAACATCAAATGAATATGTAGCAAATTTTATATATAAAATTTTTAAAACAATAAGAAAATATGGAGGAAGTGCTGTAGCAATAACACAAGATGTTTCAGATTTGTTTGGATTAGAAAAAGGTATATATGGAAAAAGTATAATAAATAATTCTTCTATAAAAGTATTATTTTCGCTCGAAGAAGAAAATATAAAAACTCTTTCAGAATATACTAATCTTACAGAATATGAAAAAGTGGAAATAAAATCATTAAAAAAAGGAGAATGTATAATTTTTGCAAACGACAACCATGTATTAGCAAAGATAGAAGCAGCAAAATACGAAAAAATGATTATAGAAGATGATTAATATAATTTTAGCGATAGATAACGAAACCATATATAAAGAAATAGAAAAGGAAAAAGAAATAAAAATAATTTCAAAAAATGTTCAATATAAAGAAGGTATATTGGAAATTTTAGAAAAAAGTCCAAATGTCCAATTTGTTATTTTAAATGAAAATATACCAGGCCAAATTTTATTAGAAGAATTATTAATAAAAATAAAAGAAAAAAATAATAAAATAAAAATAATATTAATTTTAGAAGAAGACAATATAAATAAAGAAAAAAGATTAGAAAAAATATTTAATAAAAATAAAATAATATTTTTAAATATAGAAAAAGTAAATAAAAATATTATTTTAGAAAAATTAACTCAAAAAGAAACAAAAAAGGAAAACAAAAAAGAAAATAAAAAGGAGAACACATTTGCAATATTGGGATCGAGAGGTTCTGGAAAAACAATTACATTATTACTTTTATGTGAAATTATTTCAAAAACAAAAAAACTATTAGTAATAGGAGATAACGAAACATGCGAAGAAATTTTTTGCATATATAAAAGAAATAAAAAAGAATTAAAAAACATAGAAATAATTAATACAAAAATATTTATAGAAAACAAAAAAATAAACTTAGAAAAAATAACAAAAAAAATAAATACATTAAAAAAGAATTATGATTATATTTTTGTTGAAATTAAAAATATGTATTTTTATAAAAAAATAAAAAAAATAATAAATAAAAATATATTATTATTAAATCCAAATATTTTAGAAATAAAAAAAACAAGAAGAATAAATAAATATAAAATAAATAATTTAAAAATAATAATTAATAACTATAATAAAAATTCTATTTATGAAGAAATAATTAAAAAAGTATTTGAAACAAAAAATAATATTATAGGAAAACTAGAAAATAATATAAATTATAATATAATTATAAATAACAACATGAACATTTCATACTTAGATAATAAAACAAAAAAAGAGTTAGAAAAAATAATTAAAAAATTAGAGGAGTAAAAATGAAAATAGAAATAGAAGAAAAAAATTTAGAAAACACAAAAAATACAAACAATATATTAGAAAATGAAGTTACAGAAGAGGCACAAAATACTTTTTTAGAAACAACAATGGGAAAAATAGTAAACACAGCAATTGATATAGGGCTAAGAAGTGTTTTGCCAGACGTGGTAGAAGGACAAGTTATTGGTATTAAAAATATAATGTTAAAAAATGGATTAAAAGAAGGAATTTCAGCTGCTGTAAAATCTGCAACAGAAATAGGGAAAAGCGCTCTTGGAATAGTTACAGGAAAATTTGATGATCTATCACAAGTACATACAGCAATAAAAAAAGGAGGAATAATAGAAAATGTATCAGGAGTTATTGATAACGTATTAAATGCTGCAACGCAAAATGAAATGATATCAAAAGGAACGGCAAAAATGATAAAACAAGGAAAAAAAGTAATTTTAAATGCTGTTTCTAATAATATAGAAGAAAAATACTTAGAAGATGTACAATCATTAGAAAAAATTAGCAAATATATTTCAAATTGGAAAAATTGTTATAATATTAGAGATTTTGAAGGAATGGAAAAAGAATATGGCAAGATAAAGCAGCAGATAAAAACAGTTATAGCTTTAGAAAGTACAATATCTGCAGCAAGAAAAATAGAAACAATGCATAATTTAATAAAAAATAAAGGAATTGACTATGAACTTTCTGAAGAAGAAAAAGAATTAATAAATTTATTAAATTAAAAAACAAAAAAGAGAAAAAATTACAGAAAAAGTTTATAAAAAAAGTTTCTTTTTTATTTTTTTCCTTGCATATTTTTTTTATGTTTAGTATAATGATTCCGTAAGAAAAGAGGTTTTGTGATAATGAGTATTGAAGGAGAAAAAATAATAGAAAGAGACATCGAGAAAGAAATGAAAACAGCATACATCGATTATGCAATGAGTGTTATTGTTGCTCGTGCATTACCAGATGTTAGAGATGGTCTTAAACCTGTTCACAGAAGAATATTATATACAATGAATGAAGATGGAATAACATCAGACAAGCCATATAGGAAATCTGCAACAACAGTTGGAGATGTTCTAGGTAGATATCATCCACACGGAGATGCTTCTGTTTATGATGCAATGGTAAGGTTAGCACAAGATTTCTCAATGAGATATATGCTAATTGATGGACATGGAAATTTTGGGTCAGTAGATGGAGATCCTGCGGCAGCATATCGTTACACAGAAGCAAGACTTGCTAAAATTTCAAATTATATGTTAGCAGATATAGAAAAAAACACAGTAAACTTTATGCCTAACTTTGATGATAGATTACAAGAACCAACTGTTTTACCTGCTCAAATACCAGCGCTTTTAATAAATGGATCTTCAGGAATTGCGGTTGGAATGGCAACAAACATACCTCCTCACAATTTATCTGAAGTTGTAGATGGAATTATAAAAATAATAGAAGAAGACGATGTTTCAGACGAAGAATTAATGAAAATAATAAAAGGGCCAGACTTTCCAACAGGTGCTTTAATATTAGGTAAAGAAGGAATTAAAGAAGCATACACAACAGGAAGAGGAAAAATAACATTAAGAGCAGAAGCAGAAATAGAAGAAATGACAGGAAATAGGCAAAGAATAATAGTTTCTTCTCTTCCATATCAAGTTAACAAAGCAAAATTAATTCAAAATATATCAGATCTTGTAAAAGAGAGAAAAATCGAAGGAATTTCAGATGTAAGAGATGAATCTGATAGAACAGAAAAAGTAAGGGTTGTTATAGAATTAAAAAGAGATGCAAATCCACAAGTTGTTTTAAATAGATTATATAAACATACTCAAATGCAAGATACATTTGGAATAATAATGCTTGCGCTAGTAGATGGAGAACCAAAAATATTAACCTTAAGGCAATGTATAGATTGCTATATTGAACATAGAAAAGAAGTTGTTTTAAGAAGAACAAAATTTGATTTAGATAAAGCTGAAGCAAGAGCCCATATTTTAGAGGGATTAAAAATTGCACTAGATAATATAGACGAGGTTATAGAAATTATTCGTTCTTCATATGATGACGCTAAAGAAAGATTAATGGAAAGATTTGGTTTATCAGATATTCAAGCACAATCTATTTTAGACATGAGATTAAAAACACTATCTGGATTGCAAAGAGAAAAAATAGAAAACGAATATGATGAATTAATGAAATTAATTGCGTACTTAAAAGATGTTTTAAAGAGCGAAAAATTAGTTTTCGATATTATTAAGAAAGAAATGTTAGAAGTAAAAGAAAAATTCGGAGATAGCAGAAGAACAAAAATAGTTGCAGCCGAAGGAGAGTTTGAAGTAGAAGACCTAATAAAAGAAGAACAAACAGTTATTACTTTAACACATTTTGGATATATAAAAAGAGTTCCAATAGACACATATAAGAGCCAAAAAAGAGGAGGAAAAGGAATAACAGGAACAGCAACAAGAGAAGAAGACTTTGTAAAACAAATATTTACAGCATCTACACACGACACATTGTTATTCTTTACAAACAAAGGAAAATCATATAGATTAAAAGGATATGAAATACCAGAAGCAGGAAGGACAGCAAAAGGAACAGCAATTGTAAATCTTTTAAGCTTAGATAGAGGAGAAAAAATTTCTGCAGTAATACCAATTTCTAATTTTGCAGAAGGAAAATATCTTCTTATGGGAACTAAGAAGGGAATGATTAAGAAAACTCCGTTATTGGAATATAATACTGTAAGAAAATCTGGACTTCAAGCGATTACATTAAAAGAAGATGATGAATTAATAGATGTTAGAATGACAGACGGAGAAGATAATGTAGTACTAGTAACAAGATTAGGACTATGTATAACATTTGAAGAAAAAGACGTAAGACCTATCGGAAGAACAGGTCAAGGTGTTATTGGTATGAAATTAAATGATGATGATGAAGTTATAGGAATGGAACCAATAATTGCTGGAAGCAAGGCTACACTACTTGCAATAACAGAAAATGGCTTTGGAAAAAGAACAGAACTAGATGAATATAGAGTACAGTCGAGAGGCGGAAAAGGTGTTATAACATATAAGATAACCCATAAAACAGGAAGCCTTGTAGGAATAAGAATTGCAACAGATGATCAAGATGTTATGCTTATAACAAACAGTGGAACAATAATTAGAATAAAAGTTAAAGATATAAGTGTTTTAGGAAGATCAACTCAAGGAGTTACATTGATGAGAACAAATGAAGAATGTAAAGTTGTAAGTATAGAAACAATAGAACCAGAAGAAGAATAAATAAAAAAACAAATCGGCCAGAAATTGCTGGCCGATTTTATTGTAATGTAAAGTTTGATTGACAAATTTCAAGGTTGGCTTGGTTGATTTGTTTAAGACTAAATAGTAAAATTAAAAGTATAAAGAGGTGATAAAAATGAAATTTAGTGAAAAAATTATTAAAATAAGAAAAGAAAAAGGATTATCTCAAGAAGAATTTGGAAATGAAATAAATGTGTCTAGACAAGCAATTTCTAAATGGGAATCAGAACAAAGTCAACCAGATTTAGATAATGTAAGAGAAATTAGTAAAAAATTTAATGTAAGTATTGAATATTTAGTAAATGAAGAACTAGAAGAAGATATTAAAAAAGAGCCTGTAGAAGAAATAAAAAAACAAAGAAAAAATATGAAATATAAAATATTAAAAATACTTTTAATAATAATTACTATATATTTATTTATAGCAATTATTAAATATATTAGATTTACACAAATATATAACAAAGCAAAAAACATGGATGAAAATCAAAATTACAATCTAGATACAGAATTTTATTACAAAGACAACATAACAGGGGAAAACTTTAAAGGAATAGACAATTATAATAATTATAATGGAATATCATTACATCTTCATTATGATGAAGATTATAATTCAAACCCAACAAGCATGAATTATATTGATTGGAATATAAGGAAAAATTATTTCTTTACCAAGATTGCAAACAATAAATATGAATATGAAGAGGTTGATTTAGAATGGAAATCACCAGAGGAGTTTAACATTAAAGGAACCACATTAAGATATGCTCCAGCTTCTTTTTTAGGAAGAGTTTTATTTGCGTTAGATCCAACTAAATATGTTTCACTTTTTAAAAACACAGTAAAATTTAACTATATTGATGGATATACAATATTTATATTTGATGACGATACAGGAGAGATAAGAGAAGTAATGACAATAACAGATAAAATATCAACATATATTTATTTTTCTTATGAATGGAACGAAAGCTTAATAAATGATGGAGATGTGGAAAATCCTTTAGTAGATCCAGAAATAGAATGTGTAAAAATAGAATATTCTGAACAATAAAAACTCAGCAATTGCTGAGTTTTTTTATTATGTTTTATTATAATTATTATACATTTTTTATTTGTTATATATACTTATTTTTTATATCTTAAATCTTCTCCAAAGAATCTACAAATATCGTAGTATCCTACTAATCTTGAAAAAATTCTTTCGTCATACGTCTTAAACAAGTTGTTTAGACTTAAATTTGTAGAAATTATTGTTTTTGTAATGTGATGATTTTGATTTAATAATCTTGTATTTAAAATATTAAATAATTCGGATAATTTCATATTGTTTATACTTTCTGTTCCTAAATCATCAATTATTAATAAATCAACAGTAAGTAAATCATTAAATTCAAAATTGTTATTTTTTCCGAATCTATAATCAACAATAGAATCTAACATTACCGGTGCTGTTTGATATAAAACGGTTTTTCCTTTTTTTAAAAGTTCGTTTGCAATACAATTTGTAAGATAAGTTTTTCCAAGACCAGTATTTCCTGTAAACAATAAGTTTTTTTCACTAACGCTATCAAAATTTTCTATAAAATTTAAAGCAATATCTTTTATTTTTTGAATATTTTCTCTTGGAGAAATTTTTGAATTATATTTTTTTTCATCAATTTCATCAGAAAACAAATTTAAATTAAAATTATTAAAATTTTCATATTCCAAACTAGAAATATTTGATTTATTATATTCGAAATTTAAAATTGCTTGTTTTAAACAAGAACACATTTGAGAATTTTCCAAATATCCAGTATCATTACATAATTTGCAATCGAAATCTGGATTAAAAAAATCTTCAGAAATTTTTAATTTTTTTAATAACGAAGCTCTTTCTTTTTTTAAATCTTCCAAATGTTTATTTAATAAATTTAATTTATTTTTATTATTTTTATCTAATAAAATAGTCTTAGAAATTTCAATAGATGTTTTATTAATGTTTTCAGTAATTTTTTCTAAATTTGGATTTTTTAAATAAAAGTCAGCAATTTTCTTTTCTGAAACTAATATGTTTTTTGTCCTTTTTTGTTCATATTCTTTTAATATGTTTTTTAAGGCTAAAGTACCCATATTTTCTCCTTTTAATTGTTAGCATAAAGGTCATCAAAATTAGTAATATTTCGCTGATCATAATTTTGATAATTTGTTTTCTTTTCTAAATCCTTAATTTGTTTAGATTTGTTTTTAAATTCTAACAAATAATTTTTAACATCTTCTGAATTTAAAAGTTTTCTATCATACCAATCAGAAATCATTTTATCTAAGTAATCAAAATTAGGATTAGATTTTGAAGTAGTTTTTTTAAGTGCAATTTCGATTACGTCAAAATCATATTTATAATCATTCAACCATTTTTCAATATATGCTTCTTCATATTGAGTAAGAGGTCTAGAAAGACCAAGTTTTTTAGAAATATTTTTCTTTATTTTATTAATTTTTTCTTGATTATCATAATATTCTTCTAAGTCAAAGAATGTTTTTATATTATTTGAATGCCATGCGTCTGCAACAGCTTTTATATAATTTTTATGAAGCGCAGATCTTTCAAAACAATATCTAAAAAGAGCGATCATAACTTCTTCATCAAAACCATATTTTTTGAACCATAGATCAATATCACCATACCAAGATGGAGACATAATTCCTTGGAAAAACATAGAATTAATACTTTCAATTGCTTTAGTATGTAGTTTGTCTTTTTCCATGTTTTTAACACTTTCTGCAGAAACAGTTATTTTTGGACTGTATAATTTGTTTAATTCTATTTCTTGAATATTATTTATTATATATCCAGTTCCTTTTTTGGTTATAATATCAAGATCTTCCCAATATTTTAGTGCTTCTTGGATAGAAGATAAAGGCAAAGCTAGTTTTTTAGATAAATCATTTAGCTTTATTTCTTTATTATATTTTGATAAAAATAACACATATAAATAAACTTTTACAAAATCACCAGAAGATTGACTTAAATATTCTGTAAAAAAAATATCTGGTAAACTTATAGAAGAAAACAACATAGATGTATCATTTTGTTCTAGCTTCATAAATATCCCTCCTAAATTATACACGCATTATATCATCTTTATGGGTATTTTACAATATATAGATTTGAAGTTATTTATTATACAAATATAATTTAGGTCTAATAAAATATTTCAATAAATAATATAAAACAGAAAAAATATTTTCATTGTTTAATCCGGTTATACTTAATATAAAAATTGGAAAACATAAAGAGATGCACAAAAATATTTTAATAGAGATATTTTTAAATATTAAATTTGTTAAACAAAAAATAAAAATAATCCAAATTAGATTTATAAAAATTGTAGAATAATCAATTAAACCGAACAGTTTAGATTTAAAATCAAAATTTCTAGGAAAAATGAAAAGCATTTTAATCACCTCAAAATTATTTTTTTATGGAAGAAAGTAAGCCGGAAAAATTACTTCCTGCATCAGAAGAAATACCACCGAAGCATTTCTCTTACATAGGAATTTGCTTTTATTAATATAAAAATAGAACTAATTAA
>JAEEGL010526349.1_pt1 | contig 21314 bp, 22 predicted proteins | sample 9134231 | NCBI WGS metagenome assembly JAEEGL01 (sample SAMN16246548, study PRJNA631951) | gut metagenome | biome: gut microbiome; feature: rumen; material: fiber-attached | host: Bos | place: Iran: Karaj | collected 2018-10
CAGTAGGCCGCGCCGGAGAGCACGTCGGTGTTCAGATGGGGCACCAGCTCCTTGGCCTCCTCCAGGCTCATCATCCGGGAGGGGATGCCGCAGGCGTGCTGAACCTCGATATTCTTCCGGAACTGGGTCAGCTCCTTCTCGGTGTCGGCGATCATCAGGTAGCCGCTCTGGCGCAGCTCGATGTCGCCGTCGTATTCCAGAATGTCGTTGGCGTGCTCAAAGAACTCCGTGGAGAACTTGGACATGCGGCAGTTCATCTCGGTGCCCCACTGCATGCGGAAGCCCGCGCCGCAGGCGCCGGTGGAACCGGAGCAGATGAAGCCTTTTTCGAGAACGACGATGTTCTTGGCGCCGCGTTTCGCCAAATTGTAGGCGATGGAGCAGCCGGACATACCGGCGCCGATTATGACGATATCAGCTTTAGTCTTCATTCTTCTTGGCCTCCTCCGCGATAAGATGCAGCTTCACACCGACCACAGGGGGACGAATGTTGTGGAACTTGAGATCGGCAATGTTCTGACCGGTGGCGTTCGCGATCTCCCGAAGCACGAGCTGCCCGCAGGTCTTGCCCTGGCAGGGACCCATGCCGATGCGGGTGATGCGCTTGATCTCATCATAAGTGACGTAGCCCTGGGCGATGAGATCGCGGATGTCTTTCAGAGTGACATCGGAACAGCGGCAGATGATGGTATTCTCGTCCATGTGCTTATGCCTCCCTCCTGAAATTGCGGAAATCGTAGAGATATTTGCGATCCACTTCCAAAGTGACCACCGGAGTGCGGTCGAAGGAGGGCGGATTCATGACCTTCACGACCTTGGCTTCGCAGATGGGCTGTCCGGCGCGGTCAAGGCCGATGACCTTTTCGCCCGCTTCGGGCAGGGGCAGGAACTCATAGGGGATGCGGAATTCCACCGTATCGGCGGATTTCGAGCCGTCGACGATCATGATGGACAGGCCCGGGCATTTCGAAACGCAGACGCCGCAGCCGGTGCAGACGTTTTCGTTCCGCTCGGGGATGTTGTTGATATCTTCACCGATCTGGATCGCGCCGAAGGGACAGGCCGTCTGGCAGGGGTTGCAGGGGATCTTCTGATAGCATTCCACGACTGCAACCGGGCCTTTGTTGATCCTCTCAATGGGAGGAAATTTCGTCATGACCATTTCACGTGTGGCCACACCTGTTTTCTCAAACATCTTCATTCCTCCTTACAGCTGACTGATTTTCATGCCTGCGCGGATGCGGTCTCCGACGGGGCCGGAACGGAGCCCTTCGAGCTGAGCGAGGTATTCCCGTTTGCGCGCTTCGAAATCCGCGGGTACGTGGCCGAGCTTCGCTGCGGCGCACAGGCCCGCGAGATAGCCCTCCGCCATCGCGGAGCTGGCTTCTTCGATTCCTGAGGTGTCGCCCGCAACGAAGATCCCGGGAATGCAGGTCTCGCATTCTTCGGTCCTCATCGGAACGCTGCCGCTGAGCTGAGGAACGTACTTCATCTCGACGCCGCGCATCGCGAGCAGCTCGTTGAGCGGGCTGAGGCCGACGGAGATGCAGAGGACATCCACATCATAGCGCTTTTCGGTGCCGGGGATGGGTTGGAATTTATCGTCCACCTCGCAGACGATCGCGGCTTCGATGCAGTCCTTGCCGATGGCCTCCTTAACGGTATGGGAGGTGAGGATCGGCACACCCATTCTTGCGAGCTTCGATGCGTGAACGAGGTATGCGCCGATGCGGGGCGCCGCGTCGAGAACGGCGACGACCTCGATGCCTGCCTGCATGAGCTGATAGCTCACGATAACGCCGATGTTGCCGGCGCCGACCATCAGCACGCGGTCGCCGGGACGGACGCCATAGACGTTCATCAGGGTCTGCACCGCGCCTGCGCCGTAGATACCGGGCAGGTCGTTATTGGGGAACGCCAGGGATTTTTCATAAGCGCCTGTCGCGCAGATGACGGATTTTGCCCTGATCTTGAAATACTCTTTTTCGTCCTTGAGAACGGTGACCACATTGTCCTCATAGAAGCCGACAGCGGTAGCGTTGAGCATTATCTCGATCTGATCGCCGAATTCCTCGACCTTTTTCATAAGGATGCCGGCGATATCCACGCCCCTGTGGGAGGCGTACTGGCTTTCGGAGCCGAAGAACATATGGGTCTGCTTGATGAGCTGTCCGCCGGGGCGGAAGGTGCGCTCGAGAACGAGCACCTTTGCGCCGGATTTCGCCGCGGAGATGGCGGCGCAGAGACCTGCGGGGCCGGAGCCGATGATCAGCAGTTCAACTTCTTTCATTCGATCCTCCCCTTTCCTTCCTGCGACTCGACCTCCATGCCTTCCTTAAGGAGGGTTATGCAGGTGCGGACATTGGGTTCGCCGTCAACTGTCATCTGGCAGGAGGCGCAGTTGCCGATCGCGCAGTAAAAACCGCGCGGACGGTGCTTTTCGGGGCTCTTTGCAAGCACTTTCACGCCCGCTGCATGGAGCGCGGCCGCGATCGTTTCGCCCTCGTATCCCTTCATCGGCTGACCGTTGAAGGTGAAATTGATCTCCTTACCTCTGTCAAAGGTAAGGATCGGGTGCTGAGTGATCCTCATTTCCTCATATCCTTTCAAAAAACCTTTGATCTGTTGTTTTATTTTTCAGACATATAGGGATAAGCGATCGCATCGGAGGGGTTGAAGGTCTCCTTCACGCAGTGCGGGCTCATCCAGCGGATCATGTTGAGCGCGGTGCCGGCCTTGTCGTTCGTTCCGGAAGCGCGAGCGCCGCCGAACGGCTGCTGGCCGACGACTGCGCCGGTGCACTTGTCGTTGATGTAGAAGTTGCCGGCGGAATGCAGCAGCGCCTTTTCCATCTTTACGATCGCTTCACGGTCCTGCGCGAAGATCGCACCGGTCAGGGCGTAGGGCGAAGCCTCGTCGCAGATCTTCAGCGTTTCGTCGAGCTTATCGTCCGGGTAGACGTAGACGGAGACGATCGGCCCGAAGATTTCAGTGACCATGGATTCATAATCGGGCTTCTTGCAGACGATGACGGTCGGCTCAACGAACCAGCCCTTGGAATCATCGCAGGTGCCGCCGATGACGATCTCGCAGTCCGGGCTTTCCTTCGCGCGGTCGATATAGCCCTTGCAGCGGTCGAAGGAAGCCTTGTCGATAACGGCGGCGAGGAAGGTATCGAAATCCTGCACGTCGCCCATCTTGACGCCCTTCATCATTTCTTTCATCGTTGCAAGCACGTCCGGCCAAATGCTTTCCGGAACGAAAGCGCGGGAACATGCGGAGCACTTCTGGCCCTGGAACTCGAACGAGCCGCGGATGAGCGCAGCGGCGAGCGGGCGGACCTTCGCGGTCTTATGCGCGAAGATGAAGTCCTTGCCGCCGGTTTCGCCGACGATGCGCGGATAGTTGTTGTAGGAAGCGATATTTTCGCCGATCTGCTTCCAGACGCTCTGGAAAACCTCGGTGGAGCCGGTGAAATGGAAGCCTGCGAGCTCCTTGCGGGAAATGACGTATTTTGCCATGTCGCTGCCGCTGCAGGGAACGAAGTTGATGACGCCGGCGGGAAGGCCGCAGTCCTCAAGCAGCTTCATGAAATAGTAGTTGGAAAGCACGGCGGTGCGGGAAGGCTTCCAGACGGCGACGTTGCCGACGATGGCGGGCGCCATGGGAAGGTTGCCGCCGATGGAAGTGAAGTTGAACGGCGTGATCGCGCAGATGAAGCCGTCGAGTGCGCGGTAATCCTGGCGGTCCCAGATGCCGGGAATGGAGCCGGGCTGGTCCTTGAAGATCTCCTGTGCGGACCAGACGCCGAAGCGCAGGAAGTCCGCAAGCTCCGCGATGTCGATCTCCGCCTGGAAAACGGTCTTGGACTGGCCGAGCATGGTGGAGGCGTTCAGCACCTTGCGGTACGGGCCTGTGATCATATCGGCAGCTTTAAGGAAGATCGCGCTGCGGTGTTCCCAGGGCATCTCTTCCCAGGCTTTCTTTGCAGCCAGCGCCGCATCCACAGCCATTTTCAGTTCTTTTGCACCGGCCATCGAGCACTCTGCGATCACGTGAGCATGATCGTGCGGCATGGTGACCTTGATGGTTTTTTTCGTGAAGATCTCTTTGCCGCCGATGATCAGCGGGATCTTCACGACTTCGGCAGACTGTTTGGCAAGTTCTTCCTTCAGTTCCGCGCGCTCTTTCGAACCGGGGAGATACCCGCGGAAAGCGTCGTTTTCGGGTCGTGCGATGGTGAAATAGGCGTTTGACATAAATCCTCCTTTTTTCGGCTCGTACTCAAAAAAGTCAAGTCTTTTGATTTGTCGGGTCGTGTTGAAATATCCCATGAAAAAGTTATAAAAACTTTCCATTAAAATATAACATAATATAACATATCCGAAGGGTGTTGTCAATGGAGAATGCGAGCATTTCGGGCAGCCGGCGAAGCTTTTTTCCGCGCCTCAAAATGAAGACCGAAGCCGGATCGCGATAAGAAAAGAGGAGGGCCATGCCCTCCCCGGAAAAATCGGAATTAAGCTCCGCTCTGCGTCCGCAGCGCCGCTTACGGCAGTATCGGCTCCCTTTCGGTGACCTCGGAAATGCGCTCGAGCATCGCGCTTTGAAGCGGCGAGGCGGCGTTCGAAAATTCCGCGATCTCGCCGGCGAGAACGGCCATCGCGACCGAGCCGAACTCCGCGTTGAGCGGCGTTTCGGGCTCCATGTCGAGATACTCCCTGTCGCATTTCAGCATGATCTCAAAGGACTGCGGCAGACTTTCAAACGGTATCGGTTCGCAGTCGAGCTGCAGCGCGTCGCAAAGCTCCCGCGCGCGGTCTTCTGCGGCGGCGGAAAGGATGAACGCTTTCAGTTCGCCGCGGGCGAGGCCGAAGGTATCCGGCACATCCGCACCGTTGTGTTCGTCGATGTAGCGAAATCCGTAAAGGATATAAGTCCAGCGGTCGGCGACGGTTTTGATTTCCATAAACATCTCCTTCCAAATTGCCTTGATGCGTTTCAGCGCTTCAGGATATCGGTTCACGGCGACGTAAATCAGGCGCGTGACAGCAGCTCGGGGTTCAAAGCTCGAACCTGTAGATGCATTTTTGCGTATCGCCGTCTATGACCCTCATATCGTTATCCTCCGGAAGTTCCGCGATCTCCAGCAGTTTTCCGTGAAGATATTCGCAGGTCTTTCGAGAAGCCTGGTTATCCGGGCTGCAGGTTATGAAAAGATGGTCCATGCCGTGCCTGCGCGCAAGCGAGAACAGAAGCAGACAAGCTTTCGCGGCGTAATGCGAGCCCCTGTATTCCTCGAAAACGGTGTAGCCGATATGCCCTCCGTAATACAGGCCGTCGCAATAGCCGATCCGCAGGTCGCAGACGCCCATCTTTCTTCCCTGCTTATCGCATATATTGAAAAAGTATGCGGGGACCCATTTTCGAACCGGGTCAGCGTCGGCCGTCCGTTCAAGAACCAGCGTTATCTCGTCATTCCGCAAAAAAGCCGTATCAAGAAACTCCATAGATCCTCCCCGAACGCGCCGCGGCGGTCCCGATCGCGATCCCGTTCGCTGCGTCCGTTCATGCTTTTTTATAAAGCTTATCTGATAAAATGCGTCGACTGCCGCGGTTCCTTTGCGGGAATGCCGTATTTCTCCCGCCCGAGAGCGATGCTCTTCATCAGGAAGGTCATATTCCTCGCGAGCGTGCGCATGGTCTGAAGGCCTTCCGCGTCCTCCGCCGCCTCGCCCGCAATCCTGCCGTGGACGCTGTTCCAATACTGGCTCGAGGCAACGGGCATGCCCGAGATCGTGAAATATTTATTCAGCTCGTCGAATGTTGCCGAGCAGCCCCCGCGCCTTGCGACGGCCACGCTCGCGCCGACCTTCATGGTTTTATCGAAGCCCGTGCTGAAAAACAGCCTGTCGAGGCAGGCGATGAGCGTCGCGTTCGCCGAAGCGTAATAGACAGGCGAAGCGACAACGAGACCGTCCGCCTCCTCGAATTTCGGCGCAAGCTCATTCACAACGTCATCAAAAACGCATTTGCCGTTCCTTCCGCAGGAACCGCAGGCGATGCAGCCGCGCACGGCCTTATTGCCGACCGTTACTGTTTCAACCGAAACGCCCTCTTCGGCAAAGATCTTTTCCATCTCTCTGAGCGCGATCGCCGTGTTTCCTTCCGGTCTCGGGCTTCCGTTAATGATCAGTACTTTCATAAAAAGCAGGTCCTCCTTTATCCTTTTCCCGCGGGCTCAGACACTTTTGCCCATCTCGTAGGCTTCCAGGAACGCAGGCGTTTTTTCGACCTCGCCCGGAGCGTAAACGTCGACGCCGTATATAACGCCCATCTCCTTTGCGCCCTCAACGCAGTCCGCATAGCCGCGGAAGCATTCGAGAGTGCGCTGCTGGGAGGCGACTGCTGCATCGGCGCAGGTCATGATATAGTAGAATTCCTTGTCCCGAACCTCCGTCCAGCGGGCGACGGTGCGGTCGATGACGGTCTTAAGCTGCGCGTCGACGGAATAAAAGTAAACCGGGCTCGCGAAAACTATGACGTCCGCGTCGATCATCTTTTGAAGAAGCTCCGTCATGTCGTCCTTTTTCGCGCAGACGCCGCCGGTCTTCTGGCAGTAGTAGCACCCGCTGCAGTAGCCGATCTTCTTTTCGGCAACGCGGATCTTCTCAACCTCGTTGCCCGCTTCGACAGCGCCGCGCATGAACTGATCGCACAGCGCGTCGGAATTGCCGCCCTTTCGTGGGCTGCCGGACAGAATCAAAACCTTTTTGCTCAAAATAAACCTCCGTTATCTTACTTATTTTGATTACATATCGTATTGTTTTGGTTATAGTTCGAAAAAATTTCCTCTCCCGACAAAGCCGGCGGACCGGGCTCAGTTTTCCCGCATCCGGCTTTCGAGAGTCTCCCTGTTCAGCCAATGCGTCAGGTCCTCGGGCTTGTCGACCGCGGTGTTCCCGATAAGCTTTTTCGCCAAAGCGACGAAACGCTCGCGCTCATCATAGGTTTCGAAAAGAGCGCTCCGCTCGATCGGCCGGATGTCCATCCGCGGCCAGAGTTCCTTCGCTGTTTCCGCGAAATACATCACCGCGCCGTCATAGAGTTTCTGCGTGAACAGTTCCTCTTCGCTCTCCGCCGTCACTTCAGCGCTCTCACGCTCGGCCATGATCGCCGCCAGCCTGTCCCGCAGTTCCCTGTCCTTTTTCATCCGGATGCCTGTCAGCATATTTTCGGGCGTTCCGAGTTCGAAAACCTCCCGCGTTCCGTCCTTCATGTTTACGAATTCGCAGGCGGCGTCCTTCAAGAACCAGGCGATGACCATGCCGGGATCATGCCCCCATGCTTCGCGAACGGACCGGCACGCGCCGATGCACTTCGAAATGACGGCTTTGTCCTCCGTGAAAACAGCTTTTCCGCTGATGTTGAGCACAACGCCGCTTTCGCGGTCATAAGCGCAGAGCTTCACGAGCGGATGAAGGCTCAGTTCACCGTAAAAAGCATCGCATTTCGCGGCGGTAAACAGGAGCGCACCCTCGGATACGCAGCAAAGCTCCGCCGGGTGCACGTTCGGCCTTTTGTCGAAGCCCTCCGTCGCCGCGTAAAGCACGGGTTCATCCCCGAGAAATGCCAGGATCTTCTCAATTTCGCCGTTCATGTTTCCCTCCTGCCGCCTTCGTTCGCGTTCCGTTTGATTATACCATGGAAACCGCGGCGTTTCAATGAATGCGGCGGCAGACATCTCTCCCCGCAGGATCTTTTTCGGTCCGAGCCTTTCAGGAGGTTGTAATTTCGTTATTTTTGTTGTATTATTACCGGAGCGCAATGCTTTTTCAAAAGGAGAAACCCGAAATGAAACAAACCGTACTTCGCAAATATGCCCGCCTGATCGCCCGCGTCGGCGCGAACATCCAGAAGGGGCAGGAAGCAATCATCTACTGCGATCTCGACCAGCCGAAATTCGTTGAACTGCTCGTTGACGAATGCTACAAGGCAGGCGCGAAAAAGGTCAAGGTGGAATTCGATTATCAGCCGCTTCAGAAGCTGCACGTCCGCCACAGGTCCGTGACCACAATGGCGAAGGTCGAGGAATGGGAAAAAGCCCGTCTGCAGTACTATATCGACACACTGCCCGCCCGTATCTACCTGATCTCCGAGGATCCGGACGGACTTCGCGGCATCAACCAGATGAAGATGGCGAAGGCCAGCCAGAAGCGCTTCCCCATCATCAAGCCCTACATCGACGAGATGGAAAACAAGTACCAGTGGTGCATCGCCGCTGTTCCCGGCGCGGCATGGGCAAAGAAGCTCTTCCCCGAACTGCCGAAGGGCAAAGCCATTGAAAAGCTTTGGGAAGCGATCCTCTTCACCTCCCGCGTGACCGACGACCCTGTCGCGGCATGGGAAGCGCACAACAAGGAGATCGCCGACCGCTGCGCCTATCTCAACAGTCTCGGCATCGCCGAACTGCGCTATAAGGGCGACAACGGCACCGACCTCACCGTCGGCATGATCCCCGAAGGCGTTTTCAAGGGCGGCGGCGACAGGACTCTGCAGGGCGTTTTCTACAACCCCAACATCCCCACCGAGGAATGCTACACCTCCCCGATGCGCGGCAAGGCCGAAGGCATCGTTTACGCAACAAAGCCCCTCTCCTATCGCGGCGAACTGATTGAAAACTTCTCCGTCCGCTTCGAAAACGGCAAGGCCGTGGAAGTCAAAGCCGATAGGAACCAGGCGCTGCTCGAGCAGATGATCTCGATGGACGAAGGTGCGGCGTATCTCGGCGAGTGCGCGCTCGTTCCCGTGGATTCCCCGATCTCCGAATCCGGCCTGCTGTTCTATGAGACCCTGTTCGATGAGAACGCTGCCTGCCATATCGCGCTCGGCATGGGCATGGCGGACTGCATCAGGGGCTTCGAGGAGAAGACGCTCGACGAATGCCGCGAGATGGGCATCAACGATTCGATGATCCATGTCGATTTCATGATCGGCTATGAAGGTCTCGATATCGACGCCGTCACCCGCGATGGCAAGACCGTCGCGATCCTCCGCAGGGGCAAGTGGGCGTTCTGATCCGTTTTTGACAAATAATGAAGCGGGCTTTCCTCCACGGGAAGTCCGCTTTTGCTTTATCCGAATGAGGGTTCCTTCCTCCGCGGCGCCGGCGGAGTTCGTCCCCCGAAATGAAAAGCCGCCCCGTTGAGGACGGCTGTCAGTTTTATTCGTCCATGTCGCAATACTGGCCCATCCTTCTCATGGAGAACATGTATGCCGGCACTTCGGTCTGCGGCAGCTCCTGCTGAACTTCCTCGGCGGCGCTGCTTTGGGGCTGCTTCTTTTGCGGTGTGAGCGAGGGTTTCGGCCCGGGCACGAATATCTCCTCGTGCGTTTCGCCGACCGGCTCCGCCTTCGCGCGCTTCGGCGATGTCAGGAAGCAGACGGCGACGACAGCAACGGCTGCCATCGCGAGGCAGACGATCCCGAGCGGGGATCTGCGGTAGCGCAGCACCGATTCGATGCGTTTCTTGACGCCGACTTCGCCGAACGGCACCGGGCAGACCGCCATCGACTTATGCTGGCGGTTGAACGCGAGCAGCGTGCCGGAATAGGCGGCCTTGCCTTCCCGGTCGAGCTGCGAAATGACCTTTTCATCGCATGCGAACTCGATATCGCGGCTGAGCAGGATGAACGCGACCCAGATGAGCGGGTTGAACCAGTGGAACGAAAGAAGCAGGAACCCGAGCGGTTTCCAGAAATTATCGCGCCGGCTGATATGCGCGCGTTCATGCGCGAGAACATGCGCGCGGGATGTTGCGTCGAGCCGCGAGGGCAGGTAGATCTTCGGGCGGATCGCGCCGAGGATGAACGGACTGCGCACCGCGTCGCAGATATAGACGCCGCGCTCCGTTTCGATCGAAACGCGCACCTTGAATTTCATATAAATGAAGCTCGCGGCCGCGTAAATCAGCATTGCGCCTGCGCCGATCGCCCAGGCCCAGGCCGCAACTGTCTCCGGCGATACGCTCCTGTTCGTTCCGCTCTTTGCCATAACGGGGTTGACCGCTTTATCGACCGCGTCGAATCCGCTTCGGAGCACGACCCGCCTGGAGATCGCGGGTGCGGTCTGCTGCTTCTCCGCCGGATCGGCAGCAACGAATTCGGTGCGTACGGGTTCCGCGCTCGGAAGCAGCGAAATCCCGCTTTCGATCGTGAACGGGAAAACGAGCCGCAGCGCAACAAGCCCCCACAGCACGCAGCGCGTCCATTTCGGGGCTTTTCTCAAAAGAAACCGCAGCAGCACGACGGCCGCAACAAGCCAGCCTGCCGTGATGCTGGTATTCAGTACTTTCAGAAAGGTCGCGTTCATCAGCGATTCTCCTTACGGTATGCCTCTATCATCCGGATGATCTCATCCGCCTCTTCGTCCGAAAGGTTCTTGCGGGCGGTAAACGCCGTCAAAAACGCCGGCAGCGAACCGTGGAAGGTGCTGTCAACGAACTGCTCGCTCATTGCGGAGTAGAATGCTTCCTGCGATATCCGGGTCTCGACGACGCCGTTGACGTTTTCGAAAAGACCGCGTTCGCAGAGTTTACGCAGAACGGTATATGTCGTCGGTTTTTTCCAGTTCAGTTCCTTTTCGCAGAGCTTCGCAAGTTCGCCTGACGGAATCGGTGCGTTCTCCCAGACGATCTTCGCGAATCGTTCCTGAACCTCTCCAAGTTCCATCTGTACCATATCCGAATCCTCTCTTTTTTCAAACTCGTTCGCGAAACGGTCTAATATTCGTTTTGTAAGCGAACACAGACCGTTTCGCAAGCTGTATTGTTATCTGATTTTCGGCGATCAATCGCCGGAAGCTTCGGTATCGACCCAGATCACGGGACGCACCGCGTAGCAGTTCAGAACATCATGGCCGACGTCAACGATCTCGCCCGAAGTTCCGACGCAGGAGACGCGGATCATTGTGGCGTTCTGATCATCCATCATGACGCTTTCGGTGGTCTCGATCGCCGGCGTACGCAGCCACCAGAGGCAGGTGTAGTCTTTGCTGCTGCGGTATGCGCCGAAGCCGGTCGCATACTTCGTTGCGGTGCATTTGCGGTCCTCGCTTGTGGGGAGATACCTTCTGACTTCATACATGCTGAGCAGGAACACTTTGTCTTCGACGATGCGCAAACCGCCGTCGCTCTCGGATATGCGCTGCTTTACAAGCATCCTCTCCTCGCCGCCGTCAAACGCCTTGTTCAGGAATGTGCTGTTCAGCCATTCGCGGACCAGGCAGGTTTCCCAGGTTACGGGAGTGTTGTCCTGGTAATAATCGTAACGCATATACGGGAGAGCGTCCAGCGCCTGCTTGCTGATCAGCAAGAGCTTGTTTCCGACCCTGTTGAGCACGATCCATTCGATGGGATCTTTTTCCTCGGATGTGATCCTCCCCTGCGGATATGCGCCGAACAGAACGGTCGAACCGATCTCGGCAGTCTTAAGGCGTTCCTTCGCGATCCTGATGACCAGCTCGTTGCTGTCGCCGTAATTCAGCCCGTGCAGGACGCGGTAGGCTTCATCGTAATCGCCCGCTTCCATCAGCTTGACGCCGCGGTTGTACTTGATTGCGGGAACGGCATACTTTTTGAAGAGGAACACGCCGGCGACGCAGGCGGCTGCGGCAAGCAGTACGGCAGCCACGATCTTGATGATGCGCTTTTTGCGCTTCTTCGCCTTCTCCTTTTCGACCTCCGCGGCCGCGATCGCTTCCTCGCGGTCCGTTTTCTCTTTCGCGGTGATCTCCTCGATATTGCGCTTTGCCTGCCGAATCCTTTCATCGGCGTCCCTGTAACCGGGGATCTGTTCAAAGATCTTGATCGCCTTTTCCTGGCTGCGCACGTTCATGTTTGCGGCGGCCTTATCGGCCTCCATATAGATCTCGTCAAGCTTCGAAGTGATCTTTTTCTCTTCGCATTCGGCTTTTTTCTCTTCGGCATCCTTATAATCCGGGATGCGGGCAAACTCGTCGGCGGCCTCGCTGTAGAGGCCTCCTTCAAACAGAAGCTGCGCGTTCTGATAGATCTGTTCAAAGACTTCCGCTGTGTTTTGATCCTTCGTTTCCATAGCCCATCCTCCTTATCGAGTTGGTTTACTATTGATAAACCTCGAGCGTAGTTTATCATGAGTAAACCGATTTGTCAACCCCTGTTTCGGCTTTTTTTGAAATTTTTTTCGGGAACGGCAACGGACTTGTACCCGCGGGCAATCCGCGGCCGCGTTTTTCCCGATCGCAGCAATAAACATCCACCGGCCAAAAACCGTTTCTGTCCTCATCGGGCACGAGCATATGCACGACCGCGACGGCATAGATGAAATCGAACAGCTCATCCGTCTCATTGCGCAGGCAGTCCATCACGGCGAAGCTTTCGGAATGCTCCGGCATCAGCCGCCTGCAGTATGCGATGGCTTCCGCCGAAACACCGGCCGCAAGCAGATCAAATCCTCTGACTAAACTTGAGTGTAACCAATCATTGACGCTTTAACAAAAAAGCAGATTGTTCAGCGATACCGGCTTGTGCTTTCCGCCCTGCAATGTTATAATAAATAATTAGATTATCTGGCTCGATCAGCTCTTTGGAGGTTTTGGTTTGATAGATTTAAACATCGATCTTCCGGAAGGTTTTTTGGATGAAGAGGTGCGCAGCGGTTATACCGTGACCGCCGAAAGGAAGAAGCTCTGGGCCGTCGAACTCGACCTTTGGGCTCAGTTTGACAGCGTTTGCAGAAAGCATAATTTGAAGTATTGCGTCGGTGCCGGGACGATGCTGGGCGCGGTCAGGCATCATGGCTTCATTCCCTGGGATGATGATATGGATCTGTACATGCTTCGGGAAGATTATGATAAGCTGATGCAGCTTGCAGACGAATTTCCCGAGCCGTATTTCCTTCAGAACAGCCGCACCGAGCCGAAACGCCTGTACTGGTTCGCCAGACTTCGAAACAGCCGGACAACAGGCGCCCTTTCATATGAGTTCGATGCAGATCCAAGTGTCTGCAAAGGCATCTTTATCGATATTTTCCCTTTGGACGGGATCTCGCCGGACAAAGCCGCGGACGCGAAACAAAGAAAATACAACGAAACCGCCCGCAGGAGGATATGGCGTTTCAACTCCGCAAAGTCATCGGTCGAGCGGAAAACCATGATCGGAAAGCTCAAGCGTGTGCTTCGGAAAACGCAGGTCCTGCTGTTTTATAACGATCCCAAAAAACTGTTTAGGACATACGACAACAATCTGAAAAAATACTCAACACCCGACGCAGAGCTTGTCGGGAACAGAACATTGGTTTTTGACTGTCCCAAATCACGCAGGCCGGTCAAAGACTACACGGACCTTGTTTATATGCCTTTTGAGTTTGTTCAGGTTCCGGTTCCGCGGGCATATGACTCAATGCTCCGCCAGCAATACGGAAACTATATGCAGATACCGGAGGATAAGAACGGAGCTGTGCACGGCGACATTCTTGTTTCGACCGATAATACTTTCGATCAGCTGAGGAGAAACCGAAACATATGATTTTTGCCGCTATCCTCGCCGGCGGGACCGGGAAAAGAATGGAGAGTTATTCGATCCCTAAGCAGTTTATCTCTGTCGGAGGCACTCCAATAATAGTCATAACCGTTCGCGAGTTTTTGAAAAACGACCGGTTTGACAAGATCTTCGTTGCCATTCACAAGGATTGGAGAGATTATCTGCGCGAACTGCTGGCCTCTTCGTTTTCCGCCGAAGAAACGGAACGCATAGCGTTGGTGGACGGAGGCAGTGAGCGTTTGCTTTCATTTGTCAACATCATGGAAACGATCATCTCCTTCCGCGGGATAAATGATGAAGATATCCTTATCTGCCATGATTCCGTGCGTCCGTTTGTGTCTCAGCAAATGATCAACGACTGCATAGACGCAGCCATTGAGGATGATTTTGCGCTGACAGTTGTTCCCACGACCGATACGATCCATGTCGCCATGGATCCGAAGTACATAGATGGTACCCTCGACCGAAGCAACCTTTTCAACGGTCAGAATCCTTCGGGGTTCCGGCTTTCGCTGCTCAAAAAAGCGATCGACAGTTTCACCGACGAAATGAAGGCCTCTGTGACCGGAACCACTCAGCTTGTGCTCAAGCTCGGGTATAAGATCAGAATGGTAAAGGGCCACACCAGCAACTTCAAGATCACCACCGACAACGATATTGAGGTTGCCGATCGGATCATGAGATCCCGTCCGAAAACCGGAAGCATCGATCTTGTCGATGTAACGCTTCGCGACGGAGGGATCGTCGTAAACTTCGATTACGGCGCCGAAAGGATGCAAAAGGTCAAAGCAACGCTCGAGGCTTCCGGAGTCGAATATATCGAAACCGGATACATCGATGAAAGGAAAGGCAGTCCGGAAGGGCGTACATGCTTCAACAACGAGGTATCGATCGAAAAAACTCTGCTCAGCAGCGGGAAAAAGCAAGGCGTTACGTACCTTGCCATGATCGACTACGGCACCTTTGATGTCAACCGGCTGAATCCAAGAAGCGCAAACGGGATCGACGGTATTCGTCTTGCGTTCCACAAAGAGAACTGGGAAGCCTCCATAGAATGGGGCAAGATCATCATTTCCAAAGGGTACGATCTGTATATTCAGCCCATGGTCAGCATGCGGTATTCCGACGAAGAGTTCAGGAAGCTTATTCACGTATGCAACACCGAGCTGGCAGGCGCAAAAGGTTTTTACATTGTCGACAGCTTCGGCCAGATGGACAACATGGATCTTCTGCACAAGCTCGAGACAGCCGACCAGTACGTAAGCATGAGCATGAAGCTGGGCTTCCATGCGCACAACAACAGACAGATGGCATATTCCAACGCGCAGACTTTTATCGGCTTCAATTCCCGTCATGATCTGCTGCTTGATGCAAGCATAATGGGTATGGGCAAGGGCGCGGGGAATCTGTGCACGGAGCTCATTGAATCAACTCTAATTGCCGAAGGAAAGCAGTATAACTCCAACATCCTCTACGAATCGATCTCCGAGTATTTTGCGGATCAGCAAAAGAAAACGCCGTGGGGCTACAGCCTGGATTATTATCTTTCTTCGCTTTATTCCTGCACGCCGAGCTATATCAAGATCTTCACTGCCGATGAGCGTGTAACAACCGATGTTCTCGTCGATCTTCTGAAGAACATGCCGGATGAGAAACGGGCGGCATGCGACCGAAAGTTTGCGGCCGAATACCTGAAAGCATATTTCGAATGAGCAAACTGTTGGAAAAGAGAAACAGCATCTACGGAGCCTGTGCGTTATGGGTAATACTTTTTCATACGCAGCGGCGGATCCCGACGCCGTATATTCCCGTGATTTCGAATATCATCGGCATCGGAAATATTGCTGTAGACATCTTCTTTTTCTTTTCCGGTCTTTGCTTAAGTTTATCCGCATCAAAGCATGATTACGCAAACAGCGGTTGGGGAAATTACTTTAAGAGAAGATTTACAAGAGTGCTTCTGCCATACCTGATCATCTGTATACCTTTTTATCTTTGGGCGGCTGCGTTTGAAAGCAGCGGAAGTTTTGCGGCAAGAGCAGCGGCCTTTTTTGCCAACATATCGTCGGTTTCATTTTGGCTAAAAGGAACTCAGACGACCTGGTTTGTTTATGGCATTTTGGTATTCTACATCGTGTTTCCGCTGATCTACACATTTGTGAAAAATCGCGGGATCGTGCAAAGCGGCTGTCTGCTTCTGGGGTTTGTTTTGTTTGCGGTCCTCACAGCATATCTCCCGATTCTCAATAACAGTATGATCGTATGGGCAAGGCTTCCGATTTTTACGATCGGGGTGATATCCGGCACTGAATATTTTGGGAAAATAAAACCAACGAAGCCTTCGCTTATCATCGCAGCTGCAGTTGCAGTTTCTCTTGGATGGCTCACGTCAGTTAGTGAATTATCCGAAACCTTTACTATCCCGCAAGTTTATCGATTGCTTCTCTATATCCCCATAACGCTTTCGTTAATGCTGCTTCTTTCACAATTCGGAAAGAAGATCAAGATTCTGGAATGGGTGGGAGGCCTGTCATTAGAAGTTTACCTCATACATGTAACAATGCTGCATCCATTAAAGCACTATGGAGTAATGGATGCTGTCGGTTATTGGCTGTACATCATTCTTCCTGCCGCAGCATTATTATCAGCGGCAGTGGTATGGATGATTGAAAAATGGTTATTAAAGCAGGGAGTCCGCGCATGATAGCATACAGTATTTTTGATGATTTTACTCCGGAGGCAATGGGCATATTGGAAGCATCGGGAGTTAAGGTAACGATACATCCCTTGGGTGTTCCAAGACCGGACGATGCTCAAATGAAAAGCATCTTGGAAAACTATGATTGTGTTATTATCGGAACAAGCCAGAAGATAACCGAAGATATGTTTTCCGATGTGAATTCGCCCAGAATAATTGCAACTGCTTCGGTTGGTCTGGACCATATACATATTCCGGAAGACAAGAAAGAACTGGTTAGTATTATCAACACACCCACGGCAAATGCAAGGTCGGTTGCAGAATTCACCTTCAGCTGCGCACTATGCTGTGTAAAACGTTTGCGGGAAGGTTCAGAGCTTTACCGGCAAGGCAAAAACAACAAATCGCTGTCTAAAAAGCCCGAAGATCTTTTTGGCAAAACGATCGGTGTTATCGGAGCAGGCAACATATCGGTACAGATCATGGAATATGCCCGCTTTTTCGGAATGCAGGTGCTTTGCTATACCAGGAACCGGTCCCTTCATTCGGAACTGCCGTCGAAAGGGGTCCGGTTCGTTTCTCTCGAGGACCTTGCCGTAAACTCCGACGTTATCTCCGTTAACATTCCAAGCAATGCAGGAACAAAAGGTTTGATTTCCGATGCGTTTATCAGAAAAACCAAAGAGGACTGTGTTTTTATCAGCATTTCCCGTTTGGATACAGTTGACGCAGATTGCCTGATCAAAAAGGCGCAGGCATGTCCAAACTTTTACGTATGTCTTGACGCGGATGTCGATCAGGAACTTGTAAACCGGCTTCCGAACCTTCCAAACATTATCATTACACCGCATATTGCAGGCGGAACGGTCGAAACAAGAAAGCGAATGTTTCGGGAACTGGCTCTCGGTATAACAGAATTGCACTGAAACATGCAAAGGAGATAACTATGAGAAGATTGTTAAGCAGGCTGTCAAGGAAGTTTTGGAAGTTTTATTACAAACACTTCGAGTATGACCGTGTTGGCGAGCGCAAGATCAAAAAATCGATCAAGCTATGGCATAAGGGAGGTTTTTTCAACAAGCTCAGAGCTTATCGCCTCTGGAATTATACAAGACGGCACTATAACTGCAACATTTACCCCGGTATTCAAGTCGGGGAAAACTTCCGAATCGAGCATTGTTCATGGAACGCGATCGGTAAAACCGCTATACTCGGTGATAATGTCAGGATCTATTCCCGAGTCGACATAACAGCCAAAGTAACCGGAGATGCCGAGAGATTGGCCAAAAATGAACGCAGACATGCTAAAGTCGGCAACGATGTTATTCTTGGAAACGGCTGCATGATAATCGGTCCTGTTTCTATCGGTGACGATTGCATTATCGGAGCAAGGGCCATTGTTACCCATGACATACCGCCGCATTCTGTTGTTATCGGAGTAAATCAGGTGCGTCCGAAACGTGAAGATGAGTATGCTCCGGCTTACGTAAAACTTGACTAGGCACTTTCGGCTCAGCTCTGGTGCAATAATAAGCAAACAGGAGTTAGACACAATGAAGAAGTATTTAATACGGTCAGATTTTGATCCCCTCAAAAGGGTAGATCCCAAAGATTATGTTTTCAAAGATTTCGTTGGAGCCAATTCCGGCAACCTTATGTTTGCTTATGGTGTAATGAACACTCTAAAAACCAATGATGTTCAACTGGAGTACTCATACAAAACAGCATTTTCCGACAGTGAGATCGAATACATAAACAGCACCTTTGATGCGTTCATCATTCCGTTGGCCGATGCTTTTCGTGCCGATTATGTTCGTCAGCTCTCCTCTTATACCAACGCAATCAAACGTCTGCGCATCCCGGTCATTGTTTCCGGCGTTGGCTTGAGGACCGATTACGAACCAAACTTTAAGGATGGCAATGTCTTTGATGATACTGTGCGTGAGTTTGTTAAAGCAGTCCTGGAAAGATCACCTTTTCTCGGGCTGCGCGGAGAAATTACCTCGGATTATCTCGAGCATCTCGGCTTCAAAGCCGGACGTGATCATACCCCGATTGGCTGCCCTTCGCTTTATACCTATGGCGATTCGATCAGAATAAGCGAGCTGCGCTCTCCTATTCAAAAAGCAGCAATTAATACAAACGGTTACTATCACGTTCAAAGCATTAACGAATTCATCAACAAGACCATATCTGATGTATCGGATTATTATCTTGTTCAGCAGATCCAAGATGAATTTCAAGAGTTGTACACAGGCGGACATCTCGTTTATAAAAATCTTGCCGGAAAGAATAAAAAACTTGAAAACTATATTATAGTCGGCAAAGAGCTTGACACGCTCTATAAAGAAGATAGGGTCAGATTCTTTTTCGATGTGCCTTCATGGATCAATTTCATGAAACCCTTTGATATAATGATCGGCAACCGTTTTCACGGCAGCGTTGCCGGAGTATTGGCAGGTATACCCTCTGTAATGCTTCCTTTCAATGGCAGAACACGTGAACTTGTTGAGTATCATGATCTTACTTGCCTCCATCCAAAAGACATCAGACCCGGAACAAGTATTCTTGATTATGTCGATAAGCTCGATTTTCATTCCTTCGAAAAGAAGCAGCCCGCCAATCTCAAGCACTATATAGATTTTCTTGACAAGAACGGGCTTGAGCATATTTTTAAAACCCGGACCGGTTATAAAATGGGTGAATCTCCCCTTGAAAAGTCGATTTCATGTGCTTTACACACGCCGATTCAAGAATACTGCTATGAAGTACACTGCTATAATAGCCTGAATTGTTTACAAAAAGCCAAACGCTGGTCAAGCTGCAACTCACGGGCCGCAATCCGCAAACTGCGCAGCTTGCGAAGAAGGTTTTCTAACAAAAAATAAATCCTGTGCGGGTCTGACCTCCGAAAGGGTCCATTCATGGAAACGCTTCAAGCGAAAAGAAAAGACTATCTGGATATTGCCAGGGGGATCGGCATTCTGCTTGTCGTACTCGGCCATTGTCCGCTTGTTTACAATCCGTTGAAGCAATGGATCTATTCTTTTCATATGCCGTTGTTTTTTATCATAAGCGGCATGGTATGGGACAGAGCTTCACACGAGAAAAAAGGGTATTTCTCTGGCAGATTCATTGCGGATAAAGTCAAAAGGCTGATCATCCCCTGCTTCATCTGGGGCATATTCTATCTGCTCCTTGACGCCATTTCGGATCATAGTTTTTCAATAAAGCGTATCATATACCTTCTCTACGGAAGTCAGGCGGGGTTCCAGCGGGCCGGAAGTCTCAGCTCACTGTGGTTCATGACATGCATGTTCCTCTCCGTATGCGCGTTCGAGCTCCTTCAGCGCTGTTTTGCGAAGGCAAAGCATCGTTTGCCTGCTTTGCTGTGCGTCAGCGCCGCGTTCGCAGCAGCAGGGCTGTTTCTTCCCCGAATAGCCGTGGGATATCCGTGGTGTGCGGACGTCGCTTTCCTTGCCGCAGCATTTATGATCTGGGGACATGCGGCAGCAAACTTGCTTGAACGGCAGAATGACCGAAAAGCGTATTTCGTAATCCTTCCCCTGATCCCGGCTTTGGCGGCAAGCCTGACATTCGTTTTCAATCTGCCGCATATTGCGATCAATAACGCAGATCTTGCGGGAAGGTACTTCGGATCTCCTCCGCTCTACCTTCTGAACGCTGCTGCGGGAAGCGCGTTCGTTCTGCTTTTTTCGGTTCTCCTTGGTAAAATCCGAATCATTACAACGGTATTCTCATATTTGGGCAGGAGAACGATCCCCATATTTATCATCCATAAGCCTATTGTCAAAGCGCTCAAACGTATCGGCGAGCGATTCGCCATCCCTGCGCTGATCACCGTGACCGTATCCGCTGCAGCCGCAATAGTTCTGAGCCTGCTGATCTATCAAATCATAAAGCGGATACTGCCGATCGCTTTCGGCGAAAGCAGAAAAGCCGGATAAGATCCGGCGGATAAGAGCTTTTCCCGCCGAATACAAACGGTTTGGTGTAAAATCCGTCTTTTCTGAATTTGACTGCTTTGAGCTGCATATTGCGGTCCTCTTGTGGCTATATAGTCTCATTTAGATATAATAGCACGGGTTACTGCTCATTTCAACTTTTGAAGGTGACAGAAATGTGACTTGGAATGTTTTTTGCGAAAAATGTTGATTTTTACCACAGTTTTTATACCGGTCTTTGAAGGATCCGAAGCACCGAAGCAGCGGTATTTGCAAAGTCCTCGTTCCCGGCGTATTGGAAGCCGGAGCGATCGATAATACCGACGGCTGTGCGCAGGCTGCCGCACTTGCGGATAAGATCTATTCTATTTATTCACACTTCATACACCTGCATGCAGGTAAACTGCAGGCTGGTGTAATTTTTTTATGAATATCTCTCGGGGGGCAAAGCGCGGGCAAAAGGACTTGAACCTTCAAAAGCTTTTCAAAAATCCATAAGTCTTGCCTTTTGGAAACAAACGGCCCCCTTTCGGGGCACTCACATAGGGATATACTGCCTCAAAAGGTATCTTTTCGCGTCCGGCTGCGTTAAAAATGCTCGAAAGACCCTCCGAGTATTACTGCGCTTTTTGCCTTGCCGGCCACAAAAATCTACTCTTTTGAGGCGCGATGCGGTTTTCGGCTTTCGGAACAGAATAAACCCCGGGGAAAGAGTATCTCCCCGGGGTTGATGTTTTTCATAGGTCAGCACCAGCCGAAAACCAGCATCTCCCTAAGTGAGTGCCCCGTTTCAGGAGCCGTTTGAAAGATATGTTTTTTAACTTAAAAGCTTACATCAGCTTGCGGAACATTTCCTCGAACTGTTCGAGATTCGCAGGACGCGGATTTCCCGGTGCGCAGGCGTCCGCGGCGGCGGATTCACAAAGGAACGGAAGATCCTCCTCCTTCAGCTTTTCAAGCTTGGTGGGAATGCCCACGTCGATGGACAGCTGACGAACAGCGTCAATTGCCGCTTTGCGGTATTCGCAGGGATCCATGCCGGCAGTATCGACACCGAACGCTTCTGCAATC
>JAEEGL011887167.1_pt1 | contig 21314 bp, 20 predicted proteins | sample 9134231 | NCBI WGS metagenome assembly JAEEGL01 (sample SAMN16246548, study PRJNA631951) | gut metagenome | biome: gut microbiome; feature: rumen; material: fiber-attached | host: Bos | place: Iran: Karaj | collected 2018-10
ACTTGCTCTGGTGTGAAATAATTCTTACCCATATATCATCATCTCGTTTCTATTGTTTTTATTATACAACGACAAAAAGACCCTACAAAGTAGAATCCACCTTTTTTTATAAGTGTCTACTTTATAGGGTCTATTTTAGAATTAATTCGGATGTTCTTTTTTTTATTTTAGTATGCTGTTTTAAAAGTAATGCCTTCAAATATATTATTCTTCTTCATTTCTTTCTTTGTAGATTCAATCTTCTTAGAATAATCATTTGTATTAGCAACACCTTCAATGCTGTAATAATATGATCCCTTCGCTGAATATTTCTTGCCTTTTAATCCATCTTGGAATTTTTCAGAAATGCCCATAATATTGAAATATTTTTCATTATATTCAATGCTCATATTTGTCTTATTATTTTCAGTTTTCTTAAAATACTCGCTAGTTAGATAAGTATCATTATCATAATCTTTATTTGTATAATTAATCCATATTTCGCTTTCCAAAGTAGATCCCTTGTGATACTTATTATAATAATCTTTATATCCAGCAAGAGCTTCTTCTTGAGTATATGAGCTGTGATCATATCTAAAATCATTAATGAATTGATCGAAAATAGTCTCTATAAAAGTAGTTTTAGACTTTAAAATAATATATTTATCAGTCAATTCAAAGCTGCATTCAAATAAATCCTTATAATCTTCATCATACATATCATAATTATCTGGACTTGATAAATATTTATATTCAAAGAATGAGTTTATACTATATGAATATCTATTTCCAGATTTATCATATCCATAGAAAGTTGCACCATAATCATCATCACCAGGCTTTTCAGAAGCGTTTAGATACTTATAAACCTTTGTAGATTCAGAATTGTTTTCTGATCCGAACTTGCCCTTTTTATATACTTTTGAATTAACAATTTCTAAACAACCAGAATCAACCTTATTCTCTCTAGTAGAATAATTTGAAGAATAACTTCCAGCTTCCTTTTCAGTAACTGTTGAAGATGAACTTATTGAGCTCTTATCTACTGTAATTTGAGATTTTTCTGTAGTTTTAGCGTCATAATATTGAGTTTCGCTAGCTGTATTGTCGCCGTATGTATACTTATAATAAAGTTCAGTATAATTAGTTATTTCAGCGTTGTATTTTAAATTATCAGCAATAACTTCACCCTCATATACCGTATTCTTTATTGACTGACTAATCTTATTTGATTCAACGACAGTATAAGCACCTTCATAAGTTCCTTCTGAAGGATTCTTATATGTGAACTCAAAGCTACCATTTAATAAATCATATACATCCTCAAATTTATCATCACTCTTAATAGAATAATCTGAAGATGAAGTACTAAATTCTACCTTATCAACTGATTTACCCTTTTTAGGTGCACTAATTTTTGCGCCTGAAGACATTCCACAAGATGCTAATACAACACCTGCAAGAGCCATTGCGCTTAAAGATAATATTGCTTTTTTCATGAATTAATACCTCCTACAATCCAGTATCATAAACTGACATTGTAATCTTATCTAAAACATTATTCTTCTTACATAATTTCTTCATGCTATCAATTTTCTTAGAATAATCATTAGAATTAATTGCAATTTCCATTAATTGAGTCATAGATCCCTTTAATGTATACTCTTTACCCTTGATAATAGCAGCATCACTCTCAGAAACATGATAATCATTAATGTAATCATCATCATATTTTGCTTTTCTATTAAGCTTAACATTTGTGCTAGCCTTAGCATAACCATATGATAAATCAACATCGCCTTCATCATCTACTTCAGTAACATAATCAATCCAAATCTCGTATGAAGCCTTTGAACCCTTATAATCACCATTAATTAGCTTGTTGTAGTTTGTCTTTACCTCATCTTTATCAGATGCGCTACGTGCAGCATCAGCATAAATATCATACATGTATGTTGTATCAAACTTTAATACAATGTATTTATCAGTTAATTCAACACTTCCCTTATAAAGATCTTTAAAATCTTCATTATAGAAACTTCTAAGATAAACTGAACTTCCTGAAATACCTAATGATGGTTTAGTCTTATATTGTGATAAGAAACTTGAACTTAAGAAAGTGTTATAGGTATATGAATAAACATTACCACTATCATCATATCCTTTATATGTCTTACCATAATTATCATCTGTAGCTTTTTCAGAACCATTTAGATATTCATAATCTTTATTATTAACTGAACCTGAAGTTTTACCTTCAATCTTATTAGATGTGCTCTTATTGTTTTCTAAACGATATCTACCACCATCGACTTTTCTTTCTGAAACTCTTCCGTCTACGCTTGTTATTGTTTTTGTTCCAGCTCGTCCTGCTTCATATGATTCTGAATCAGATTCTAAATAATTACCATATTTTAGTTTTAAGTTTGATTTAGAAGTACGCTTTTCATAAACAGTAACTTCTTCTTTTGATTCACCAGAAGATTCATTTATATACACATCTTCTGTAGCACTATTTTCAGATAAATAAGCATATTTTTCAGCTAGTGTAGGTCCATTAGATGCAATATAATAATTTTTTGAAGTTATATCAGTTTTGCTAATTTTCTTACTAGTATATGCATATCTATATTCATCACTTGTATCCTTTTGTACAGTGTATGATAAAGATGGCATTTCAATTAATGCTTTCATTACATCCTCAAATGAATCTGATGATTTAAAAGATAATTCAGCATAATCATAATTTCCATCATATGTCTTGAAGCTTACCTCATTTACTTTTTTTCCTTTGTTTGGTTTTTTAATACTTGATGCGCTTGAAGTTGAACATGATGCTAATAGAGCTCCTGTAAAAACTAAAGCGCCTAAAGATATTAATGCTTTTTTCATACATTCTCCTCCTAATATTCAATTATTTAATCATGTATTATGGCTATATTATAGCACTTTCAATCCCATTTTTCAAATTTTCACCATAAAATACAAAAAGCACTTAATTAAAAGTGCTAATTGTATTATGCTAATTGCTTTTTATTTTTCTTTTTTCTTAAGATTATGTATACAACAAATCCAATGATTCCAAATGGAGCAACTATCATTAATAATACTCCTATAAATATTAATATATTCAATAAGATTTTTACAAATAGATTTGAAGTATCCTTATATCTATAATAAATTTGTACAGTAGAAAAATTAACTGTATTATCATCCATTGCTTTTTTAGCTTCTAATTTATTTAGTCTCTCTGTTAAGGTATCAATTTGATTTCCAATGTCCAAAGATTCTTCATAAGTTGTAGATTCATCCTGAAGTCTAGCTTCTAAATTTGCAATTCTTAAATTCAAATCATCAATTTGAGCTTGTGTAATATTATATCCAGTAGTGATATCCTGTGTTTTTGTTGTTTTATCAGAATATTCATCCTTATTATCTAATTTATCTATTAAATTATTTAGTTTATCAGTGGGAACCTTGTATATGTAATCGCAAGTCTTACCGTCATTATATTCGTTTGCAGTTTCAATGTATCCACCAACGCTTAACACATATTCTCTTACTTCTTTCTTTTCTTTCTTTATTCCTTCAATATTATTTCGATAAAAATATGATATAGAATAAATAACTTTTCTTTCGCTTGAATATACTAAAGAATCACTATCATAATTAGAGCTACCACTATGGCTCTTAGATGAGCCAGTTCCACATGACGCTAATGTGAACAAGAAAATAAATATAAATATTAGCCATAAATATTTTTTCATATAAATACCTCCTCAAAAAGTCTAGTTAGTGTTGGAAAATTAATGTAAATAAAAATGCTTGTAATAAATAATGTAATTCCAATAACTAATGTTAATAAATTCTTATTATCTTTTCTTCTTCTCATTGATAATATTGAAAATACAATAGTTGCGGTTGTAGTCATTGTAGCAAGCACTGGAATCCAAAACGTGATTGCAGATACTGCTGAAAAAATAATTGATAATAATAAAAATCTTTTATAGCTTTTATATATTTCTTCTTCACGTGCTTTTTCATCCACTATAGATCCATCATTATTTAATAATACTTCACCTGGAAAATCTGCTTGTCCAGTTAAAACATCAACGCTTGTTCCATATAGCTTTGATATTGCTATTAGATTATCTAATGAAGGAACTGTTTGATCACATTCCCATAAGCTTACACTTTGTCTAGATACATTAAGTTCGTTAGCTACTTCCTCTTGAGATAGTCCCTTACGCTTTCTAGCTTTGGTTAAATATTGTCCAATATCCATCTTAGTACTCTCCTTTCATTTTCTACCCTAATTATAGGTTTTTAATCGATTGCAAACCACCAATTGACAATTGGTTTTTTGTCAAGTATCACTTAGCAAAATAAAAAACAGCACTCTAATTATATCATAAAATGCTGTTTTTAAATATAAAATTAATGATTATTAAGCTATTGATGATGCATTAAAGATAATCTCTATATCAGCTAATCTACCACTTGTATCTTGATAATTAAGGGCATTCCACTGTGCCACTGTCATCTTTGTATATATCTTTTTTAGCTTTGGAGTCTTTGCGAATACATCAGCATTAATAGATTTTAATACTGGAAGATATATTTTTTCTAAGGCATCAAGACCATAAAGATCAGTACTTGATATTTTTGTTACTGTACTTGGACAAGTAAATGATTTAAGATTATAGCATCCTTCTATTATGTCTTCTAAATCATCAGATTTAGCTGTATTTGACGTATATATTTCAACATCAGAAGGTAGTTGTAGTGACGCAAGGTTATAACAGAATCTAAATGCACCAAAATGAATTTTTTTAACTGTACTAGGAATAGTAATACTTGAGAAATTATATGTATAAGCGAATGCATCAACTCCTATTTCAGTAACTGATGTTGGGAAAACATATGTTTTAGCGACAAGAACAACTTTGTTACTTGCTGTCTCAATTACCATATTACAATTATTTCTTGAATCATATTTTGGATTAGAAGTTTTTACTGTTATACCTTTTAATCCAGTAAAAGATAAAGCATATAATTGTGTTACAGAAGCTGGAATCTCTACAGTACCATCAACTCTTAAAGCATTATTATTAATCTTTTCAAGACCCTCATTTAAAACTACAGATTGAAATTCTTTAAATGTAACATATGACTTTAATTCTTTAACATGACCAGGAATATTTAGAGTCGTATCAGTCATATTAATTAATGAATATGATTCTAATACTTCTACTGTTGAAGGTAATTCACTCAAACTAAATTCGTTTCCCCAATAAAGTGTCTTTAAATCATGTGATAATAAGAATTTTCCACTCTTCACATATTTTGTATTATCTTCTGATACTTCTATATCTAATATCTTTCCTTCTGTATCAGAAAAATCCATATTTGTAAGATTTTTTCCAATAACCAACTTCTTAATTTTTTTATTACTTAATGAAGTATCAGAAAAGGCTCTAGATACTGATGTAATAGTTGTTCCTTCAATTTCATCTGGAATAACTAATTCTTCAATTTCGTTACCCGTTAAATTCTCAACTTTTATTTTTGTGATTTTGCTTCCACTAACTGAAAAAGAGAAAGTAGGTTCAGTTTCAGTTACAGTTGGTGAACCTCCACCAGTATTATCCGGATCACCATCATCTCCAGATTTAACAACCTTTGAAGTAGATCCTGATGGTTTAGTTGAATTATTTGAGCAGCCTGTTGCTGCTACACCTACCATCGCAAATGACAATAATAATATAGCTAGTTTTAATTTTTTCATTTTTTTATACCCTATTTTTCTAATTCTTCAATTACATTTTTAATATCATCATGAATTACGATTCCAGCAATAGAATCATATCTTGTTGCTGTCTTATTTAATAATACTAAATATTTACCATTAAAGAAATTCACAAATCCAGCAGCTGGATAAACAGTTAATGATGTTCCTACTACTATCATCATATCAGCATTTGATATTGCATTAACAGCATCATTAATTGAATTCTCATCTAGATTTTCTTCATATAAAACTACATCTGGCTTTATAATACCACCACAATTACAATGTGGTATCATATGCTTTTCGTTATAAATTTCATCTAATGAATAAAATTTATGACATTTCATACAATAATTTCTTTCAACAGAGCCATGAAGCTCAATTACTTTCTTACTGCCAGCAGCTTGATGTAGGTTATCAATGTTTTGAGTAACAACAGCAAGCATCTTTCCTTCTTTTTCAAGCTTGGCAAAATATTTATGAGCTAAATTAGGCTTTGCATCTCTATAGACCATTTTATCAAAATAGAAATCATAAAAATAATCTGGATTTTGAACAAAGAATGAATGAGATATTATTTCTTCTGGTCTAATCTTTATTTTTGTTTCCTGGTTGTATAATCCGTCTGCAGATCTAAAATCGGGAATACCTGAATTAGTTGATAGGCCAGCACCAGAAAATACAACTATCTTATTACATTCGTTAATTGCTTCCTTAAGCTTTTTAATTTCCTCAGACAAAATATCACCCTCTACTTTTCACTTGATAATTTTTTGGCTTCTTCTAATATTTCATTTAATCTAACACTATAATTTTCTATCTTTTTTTTCTTAGATTTAAAAGAAATTAAATATATAAACGCAGGAATAATACCTAAAATAAATAAGAATAATAATAATAGCTTATTAATCTTTTTAGGTTTCATATGCTGACGTCTATATAAATCAAAATATTCTTCCTGAAGTGAAACTAATTTAGCATAGTTCTTACGATTATAATCTCGTTTAAGATATGTAACCGTAGATACCTCGCTATAAATCTTTCCACCAATCTTAACCTTAGATTCTTCATCTTTGGTTACATCCTCGTAATAACCAAATGCTAAATAGATTGGTTTGTATTGTAAATCTTTGCCCTCTACTAATTTAATAAAATCATTTTTTGTTTTCAAACTATCGCCCTCTACGCTATTAATTATATAATTAATAAAGTATATTTTCAATAAACAAAAAAGACATTCAATGAATGTCTAATTTATTTCTATTTTTTCTTGGCTTTCAATAAGCTTTTGATTTAATTTCTTAGATTCCTTTTTGATTATAAAATATACTGTAAACCATACAATTAAATATGCTGCGACATAAATACTTGTAAAAATTAATATTACTTTCCAATCCAATGGAATCCATCTATTAATTAAATATCCAGCTAAATATACTACATATATTGTAGACATTTGCCAAAATAATGCTTTAGCCTTTCCCCATGTTTCAATTCGGTTAAATGTTGAAGCTCCTGCTTGAACAAATGCCATAATGTAGGTTGAAACAATTGCTAATAAGACTTCTGTTCCAGTTAGATTCAATTCAGTACCAGATTTTTCAATTGCTACATAAACTATTCCTGCAACTACTGGGCCTAATCCAGAAAAGATTAGGCCTCTTTTTATATATTCTTTAACATACAGGTTCATATTATAAGCCCATCCTTTCTTTTACATTTTTTAATTCTCTTCTAGAAATATAATCAATGTAATCATTTTTAAATATAACCTTTAATGCTCCACCAATTGTTGATTCAAATTTTTTTATGTTTTTAATATTGGCATAGCATGATTGATTTATTTTTACATAATATTTATTAAAATCCATTTCCTCTAACTGATATAATCTTTGTTTAATTTGGTATTTTTTGTCCTTAATTAGGGCAAATACCTTATTATTTTCAGATATGAAACAAGCCACCTCAATTGGATTTATTTTAACTATTTCATTATCATTTGTTCCTACAATTGTTATTTCAGATGAATTACATAATGACTCAATTTCATTAACTAATGTAGTTCTTTCCTTTGAATAAATTAATACTTCTTCATCATGCTCTTTATAAATATATGTAAAGCATTTCATACTTGATCACCCAAACAATATTATACACTAATTAATTGTCTGAATTAATTTTTTTCTTAAAAACAAATACTGTAATAACACTTAAAATAATTAAATATGCAAATATTATTCCTAAAAACAACCATCCATTTTCATTGAAGTTATATAATACCTTATTACCTAGCTCATCAGGTAATGTATGATAAGCTTTTGTTACTACTCTTCCTAAATAAACAGATGGATGGAATGGTAAAAATCTAGTGAATAATTCAAAATCACCCATTGTATCAAGTGGCATCCATGCTCCACCTAATACTCCACAACAAGAAATAAATATAGATGTAATGGCAGGTGCTGATTTATCATTTAAAACCATACCTAATATCATACCAATAAAAATATTTATTATCATAATAGGCATCATTTCGACTATTAATAATAACGCGCTAGGAAATGATATAAAGCCAGTCTTAGATATTCCACCAAAAATATAGCCTAGAATTATACAAATAATTGATTGAACAATACCAATTATAAAATATGGAACGAAATAACCAATAATATAATTATGTGCTTTCATTGGTGATGTATATAATCTTTTTAGAAATGCTTGTGTTCTATCTTTAGAAATTAGTAATGATGACATTAACATTAATAATGAATATGAAAACATCATTACACCAGGAACTAAGCTTTTTACTTCAAATATTGGTGTTTTTTCGCCAGAATATTTTAAGATAATTTGAAACATAATTATCATAAAAATAGGAAAGCCTGCACAAAAACAATATAGTAGTGGATCTCTTAGCATTTCTTTTAAATTTCTTTTAATAAATAAAAATGTTTTTGTCATTATACTTCACCTCCTACTATCTTAACAAAAGCTTCCTCAAATGATGTTTCATTTGTCTTAGCTTTAATGTCATCTATTCTACCTTCACATAACACATTTCCTTTAGACATTATTGCGACTCTATCACATAATGCTTCTATTTCTTCTAGGTAATGTGATGTTAGAATAATTGTGATTTTTCCTTTAAATTTTTTTATTATATTCCATAATTCTCGTCTAGCTATTACATCTAAGCCTAATGTTGGCTCATCTAGGAATAATATTTCAGGCTTAGATATTAATCCAATAGCTATAGATAATCTTCTTTGATATCCTCCTGATAATGTTTTAGCTCTTTGTTTTAAAACATCTCTTAAGCCTAATGAATCAATTATTTCATTTAAATAATCATTATCTCTTTTGTTATATAAATCCTGAAAGAAAATTAAATTCTCATATACAGTTAGATTTAAAGCTACTGCAGTTTCTTGAGGAGATATATCAACTATCTTTTTAATTTCATCCATTTGTTCTAAGCTATAGCCTTTAACATAAGCATCACCAGATGACTTTTTAGCTAAGCCAGATAATATTTTAATTAATGTTGTTTTACCTGCACCATTAACACCAAGTAAGCCATATAGCTCACCTTCATTAACTGTAAGTGATATTTCTTTTAATGCTTTTATATCTTTATAATTTTTTGATAGATTACAAACCTTAATAATTTCCATACCTCTACCTCCTACAGCCTCAATTATACTTTTAATAAATTAGTTGTAAATACAAGTGAGGTATTCGGTAATTTTTAGAATGTATTCGGTAAAAAAACAAATAAAAAAAGCAGGTTTCCCTGCTTAAATTAGATATTTTTTACTGCTTCAGTAATCTTTTTGATTGCATCCTCAGCACTTAATTCAATCTTTTCCATTGTTTGTCTGTCTTTGAATTCAACAATGCCTTCAGCTGCTCTTCTACCAACTGTAACAATATAAGGTAGACCAATTAATTCCCAATCCTTGAATTTGAATCCTGGTCTTTCATCTCTATCATCTAATACAACCTCAACTCCATTAGCTAATAATGTATCATGTAGCTTATCAGCTAATTCTTTTTGAGCTGGATCATCATATTTAACTGGAACGATTACAGTATGATATGGAGCAACATTTAATGGCCACTTAATACCAAATTCATCATGATATTGTTCAACAATTGATTGTAATGTTCTTGTAACACCAATTCCATAACAACCCATTACCATTGGCACGTTATTACCCTTTTCATCAACATATGTACACTTCATTGGTTCACTATATTTAGTTTGTAGCTTGAAGATTTGACCAACCTCGATACCTCTGTTAATCTTTAAAGGCTTACCACATACTGGGCATAAATCTCCAGCAACTGTTGTTCTTAAATCACAAACCTTACCATTGAAGTCTCTACCATATTTTACATTCTTAACATGGAAGTCCTTTTCATTAGCACCAGTAATTAAAGATTTTGCTTCTGCGATTTCACAATCTACATAAATATCGAATTTTTCTTTTCCTTGAGGTCCACAGAATCCTTTAACAAATCCTAATTGCTCTAATTCCTCATCAGTTGCCATCTTTAGATAGTTTTCATTTGAATTTGATTCATTAACTAGCTTAACTAGATTAATTTCTCTATCGCCTCTAATTACAGCAATAATGAATTTTTCATTCATGAAATCATGATAAATTAATGTTTTAGCAAAATTCTTTGCATCTATCTTTAAGAAATCAACTAATTCTTCAATTGTCTTAACATTTGGTGTACTAATCTTTTCTACTTCACCAGCTGCTAAGCCATCAAATGTATCAAGTTTTGATGTTGCTTTTTCAACATCAGCTGCATAATTACATGAATCACAATATGCGATATCTGATTCACCAATATCAGATAATGCCATGAATTGATGAGAACCATTTCCACCAATATTTCCTGTATCAGCTAATACTGCTTGGAAATTTAAACCAAAGCGTGTAAAGATTCTTGTATATGTATCATACATATTTTGGTATGATTTTTCTAATCCTTCTTCATCCTTGTCAAATGAATAAGCGTCCTTCATAATAAATTCTCTTGATCTCATTAAACCAAAGCGTGGTCTAAATTCATCACGATATTTAGTTTGAATTTGATACATTGTTATAGGTAATTGTTTTGAAGATTTAACTAAATCACGAGCCATTGATGTAAAGATTTCTTCATGAGTAGGTCCTAAACAGAATTCTCTTTCATGTCTATCCTTTAATCTCATTAGCTCTGGACCATATTTCATCCATCTTCCTGATTCAACCCATAATTCCTTTGGTTGAAGAGCACTACATAAGATTTCAATAGAGCCTGATCTATCCATTTCTTCTCTAATAATGTTTTCTATTTTATTTAAAACTCTTACACCCATTGGAAGATAGTTATAAACGCCTGCAACCTCATTTTTTAGCATACCTGCACGAAGTAATAAAATATGAGATTCAATTTTTGCTTCACTTGGTGCTTCCTTAAGAGTTGATATTAACATTCTTGTTGCTTTCATATTGGTAATTCCTTTCATAATACAAAGAAAATTATATCATAATTTTATTTTAAATTCTATGAAATCGTTATTATTTAACTATATTTAATAAATCCCTTGAAATTTTAGAGTTAATTATATTATAATTACAATGAAATGAAATGCTATTTACCAATTTAAGGAGGTTTCTAATGGACAAAATAAAAAGCCGTTCCGAAATCGGTATTTTTGCTCTTGGAGGCTTAGGTGAAGTAGGTAAAAATATGTATTGTATTGACTACTTAGAACAGCTATTCATTATTGATGCTGGTATCCTATTCCCAGATGAGCATCTACTAGGTGTAGATTACGTAATACCTGATTTTACATATTTAAAAGAAAATGAGCATAGAATTGTGGGTCTTTTTATTACTCACGGGCATGAAGATCATATTGGTGGAATTCCATTCCTTTTAAAGAAAGTTAAAATACCAAAAATTTATGCAGCCGGAGTAACAGTAGATTTAATTGAAAACAAATTAGAGGAATATCCTGAATTATTATCTGCTACTACTATCGTTGAATTTAAGAGTCACTTCATTTATAAATTCAAGGATGTAGAGGTTTCATTTATCAGATTAAATCACTCTATTCCTGATTCATTCGCTATTTGCTTCAAAACACCTCTTGGAACAATTATGCATACAGGAGATTTCAAGATTGATTTAACACCTGTAGGACCTGCGGCAGAATATGATAAGCTAGCTAGATTAGGTGAGGAAGGATGTTTATGTCTTCTTTCAGATTCTACTAATGCCTTAAGAGATGGATTTACTGATTCAGAAAGAAAAATTGGTGCTTCTATTAAGGATTTATTTAGCAAGATTAAGGAAAGAATTATCGTTGCTACTTTCGCATCTAATATGTTTAGAGTTCAACAAATTATTGAAGCATGTGTTGAAACAAAACGTCATGTCGCAATATTTGGTAGATCAATGGAAAAGACAATTGAGGTTGGTCAACAGGTAGGTTATATTAAAGCACCTAAGGAAACAATTATTACTCCAGAAGAAATTAATAATTATAAACCTGAGGAACTTTGCTTATTATGTACAGGAAGCCAAGGTGAGCCACTTGCTGCCCTATCTAGAGTTGCAAATGGAAGCCATAAACTTATTAAGCTTATTCCTTCTGATACAATTATATTCTCTTCTTCTCCTATTCCAGGAAATCAAGAGGGTGTAAATAGAACAATCAACCTATTATTCAAGCATGGTGCTGAGGTTGTTACCCATTCTCCAATTATCGATACCCATACAACAGGACATGCCTCTCAAGGCGAATTAAAACTAATGCTTACTTTGATTAAACCTAAGTATTTCATTCCTATTCATGGTGAATACCGTATGCAAAGAGCACATGGTGATTTAGCTGTTGAAACTGGAGTAGATAAAAACAATGTATTTATTCTAGAAAATGGTGATGTTGTTGCTATCAACGACCATTCTGCAAGAATTGCAGGAACTGTTCATTCAGGTGAGGTTTATATTGATGGTACAGGTGTTGGTGATATTTCTTCTTCTATTTTAAGAGAAAGAAAAATATTATCAGATGATGGAATGTTTGCCTTAATCATTACTATTGATACAAAGAATAAGGCTATACCTATTGAGCCACAAGTAGTTTCTCGTGGATTCATTTATATGAAGGATAGTGAAGAATTAACTCATGACTTCGTTGAATATTCAAAGAATTATTTACTTGAAGAAATGGCTAAGGTTAAACAAGTTAATCTATTCCAATTAAAGAATTCATTAAGTGAAAAGCTATCTGATGTTATTTATCAAAGAACAGATAGAAAGCCTATGATTATTCCAATCTTTATGGATATCACAGCTCAAACAAATTACACTGCCTCTGCTGCAGTAAAACCACAAGAATAAAAATTTAAAGCCGTCGCTGACGGCTTTATTTTTTGCAATTAGAGCACATATAACATTTACCAGGATGAGAATGTCCAAAATAATTAGATGTTAACTGATGAAGGCATTTTGATGTTAATGCTAATTCAATCATCTTATCTAGCTTTTGATATCTATCTAATTTAATTTGAGTAAGCTCCTTCTTATCAATTTTATCATTTTGAATATTTTCAATGAAATATTCATTAGTTGATATATCTCTTCTATCAAATAATAATATTCCTTCACCATATTTACCATCTCTAGATACTCTTCCTACCTGCTGAATAAAATCTTCAATTGAGGAAGGTAGGTCATATTCAATAACATATCTAATATTAGGTATATCTATACCCATTCCAAATGCATTTGTGGCAATCATTATATTAGATATTCCATTAAGAAAATCATTTTGTGATTTAAGCTTATCATCCTTTTCTAGCATTCCATGATACATTCTTACCTTATATCCCAATTCTAATAATTGATAATATAGATATTCACAATTTTTTATTGTCATACAATATATTAATATTTTATCCTTATGTTTAGATAAAATACTTAATAAATTTCCTTCTTTATTATCAGTTCTTATAATTCTATAATAAATACTTTTTCTATCACAATCTCCCACTATTAAATTGGGATTTTTTAAGCTTAAAAGCTTATTAATCTTATTTATCGTAATCTTAGTCGCAGTAGCCGTTAAAGCTAAAATTGGCGGCCTATTTTGGATATTATCTAGAAAATCAGGAATCTTTGATAATGTAAATCTAAAATCTTCACTCCAAAGGAGTGTATGTGATTCATCAAATACTATTAAAGATATATTTATCTTTTTTAATATATCACTAAATCTTTTAGTAAATAATCTTTCTCCTGCAATAAATAAGATTTTTATTCTATTATTTAATAAACGATTATAAATATTTTCTTTTTCTACATTTGATTGTAATGAATTAATATATTCAGCCTTAATAAACCTCTTCTTTAAGCTATTTACCTGATCAGTCATTAGGGCAATAAGTGGAGTAACAACTATTGTAATACCATCTAGCATTAATGATGGGATAATAAAACATATAGATTTACCATAGCCAGTTGGAAGGAGGCCAATCGTATCTCTTTTGTTTAAAATCGAATCAATTATTTGAGCTTGTTCTGGCTTTAATTTATCAAACCCAAAATATGATTTTAATATCTCATTTTTATTATTCATATTAACTATTTTATATATTTTTTAATGAATGTCAAATGCGAAAAAATCAAGAAAAATTGAGTTTTATAAAATAATAAAAAAAGACCTAAATGATTAAATTCATCTAGGTCCTTTTAAGTGTTTTTTTATCAAAAAATATTAATAATTATTTATTATTATTTATCCAATTTTTTATTGCTTGTTCTGGCTGATAGCCTACTGCTTTAGCAACAAGCTTACCTTGCTTAAATAATAATATAGTTGGAATTGATTCAACACCAAATGCTTCTGCGATGTCTCCCTCATCGTCAACATTTACCTTTCCAACCTGAATAAAGTCCTCAGCACATAGCTTCTCTAATACTGGGCCAACCATTCTACATGGTCCACACCAAGGTGCCCATAGATCAACTAATACTGTCTCATCTTGATTGATAAAATCCTTAAAATTATTAGCACTTAAATTTTTAACTTCCATTTTAATTACCTCCCATTTCTTTATGCTTATAATCTAATGTATTTATATCTACATTCTCAATAAAATTTTTGCCCTTCATTGTATCAGGCTCATCTAAAAATACTACATCATTTGGATTAATAGCCTCACTTGCTAGAAATAACATTATTGCAGCACAATTAGATAGATTTAAACTTCTAATCTTATCTGTTGTTGGTATTCTAAAGCATCTATCTAAATTATCCTTTAAAATATCATATGCTATACCAGTTGATTCAGCTCCAAATATTAAATATATTTGTTCACCATTTTTAGCATCTTCTTTGAAATTAATAGAGCTTGGTGATTTATGACCATATCTAGTTAGAAAATAATAGATTCCTTCATTTTTAGATTTGAAATCTGCATAATTTTCATATACCTCATAATCTAGATAATCATAATAATCTACACAGCTTCTTCTTAATTGTTTTTCTTCTAGCTTAAAGCCTAATGGCTTTATTAGATGTAATTTAGCATTAAAGCCAACACAGCTTCGCATTATATTTCCTGTATTTTGAGGTATTTCAGGATGATATAATACAACATTAATTCTTTTCATTAATCAAGAACCCTCTTAACAAAATTATTTATTGCGAATTCGATACCATCTTGCTCATGGCCTCTTGTAACATATGAAGATACCTTCTTACATTGATCTGGTGCAGTAGGCATACATACACTTAAATCAGCTTCATCAAGCATCTCATAATCATTCATATTATCACCGAAGGCAATAATATGGCCTTGAGGATATTTCTTCTTTATAATTGGGAATACACTAGCCTTAGTTGTTCCCTTATTTACGACATCATAGCCATAATCAGATACCTTAATAAATCTTAAATCAGGATATTTCTTTGGATTTATTTCATCAATATTCAATGTAGAAATAGTCAAAGAATAAATCTTATCATGATCAATTATTGCAGTATCACCCTTTTTAGGCTCTTCAATTTTTAAGCTTTCAGCAAATTTCTTAAATGCTTTATTTGTGTTAATGAATCTAACAAATTTATCCTTAGTTAATACAGATACATTTAATCCATCATTATGTAGCTTCCAAATAGTTTCAGGGTTAATTGGAGATTCGTATAAAATCTCTTTTCCCATAAATGCATAGGCACCATTATTTTGAACGAATCCATCAACAGAAACCTGATCTAATATTTCCTTTAATTGACCTTGGCTTCTACCTGTTGCGAGCATGACTAGATTACCTTCATCTCTTAATTCTTTAATAACATCTTTTGAAGAATCAGAAATAACGCCATCTACACACAATGTTCCATCAACATCAAATAAATATACGTTAATATTCTTTCTATTCAAAAACATATTCTTCTCCTGTTAAGGTATATTCGTCACAATCTAATACCTTTATTTTGATTCTTTGTCCAAGACTTAATTCATTCTTTGCAGCAACAAAGATACAGCCATCAATCTCATCTGGAGCGTAGGCATATGATCTAGCTACATAAAGGAATGATTCCTCATCATAGCCGATGATGAAAACATCATCAAGGATTTTACCAAGTAATTCCTTGTTTTTAGCTAATGATATTTTTCTTTGAACATCCATAATTCTTTCGAATCTATCCTGCTTTTCGGCTTCACTAATAATATTAGGATATTCTTGAGCCTTTGTGCCCTCCTCAAGGCTAAATGTAAAGGCACCTAGTCTATCGAATTTTACCTCTTCCATGAATTTAATCATAGCTTCAATATCTTTATTTTCCTCATATGGGAATCCAACTATTAGAGTAGTTCTTATAATTGCATTAGGAATTAATGTCTTTATTTTATTAAATAAATTTAATAAATAAGCTCTATTCCCTCTTCTTTTCATTTTCTCTAATAATAAATCCTCAGTATGCTGAATAGGAATATCAAAGTAAGGCATAATCTTATCATTATCCTTAATAAAATTAATTAGCTCATCTGTGACAATATCAGGATATAAATATAATAATCTAACCTTAAAATCACCATCGATTTTAACTATTTCCTTTAATAGATCAACTATTTTTAATTCCTTATAAATATCATATCCATATTTAGTAGTATCCTGAGAAATTAAATTAATTTCATATACACCATTTTTAACGTGTAATTTAACCTCTTCAACTATATCTTCGATATATCTACTCTTTAGATTGCCTCTAATTAAAGGGATAGCACAGAATGCACATCTATTTAAGCAACCCTCACTAATTTTTACATATGACATATATGAAGGTGTAGTATAAATTCTATTTAATGGAGATAATACATCATTTGATTTAAAGTCAGAATTCATGACATCATTTAATATTGTAGAAATATTTTGATATTCATCAATAGAAATAAATCTATCTACCTCTGGTAATAGCTTTGTTAATTCATCCTTATATCTTTGAGCAAGACATCCACAAACTACTAACCTAGCATCCTTTTTCTTATAATCAGATACCATTAAAATATTATCTATTGCTTCTTTTCTTGCTGGTTCAATAAAGGCACATGTATTAACAATAATTAAATCAGCATCCTCTATCTTATCAACAATATTCATTTTTTTCTTTAGTAGACCTAAAATCATTTCAGAATCAACCTGGTTTTTAGCACAACCAAGGCTAATCATATATAGATTCATAATTAAACTCCTAAAAATAATATAACTGCAGTAGCAACAATTGTAATTATATCAATAATAAGGAATGAAATAATTCCATTTCTCTTTTTAAATAACACAACTATTGTTGATACTAATGGTCCTATTAATAAAGCTAAAAGGAATGATGTAATATTACCATCAAATTTAATAACATCTGTAATACCCTTTAAGCCTATAGCTAAACAAATAACAAGTAATGATAAAGATATAGCCTGAGCAATAGCGACAACTACTCTTAAATCTTTATATCTCTTTTTAGTTGAATATCTATAATTCTCTTCTGAAGTTAATAAATAAATTAATTCAGCATCATCCTTAGGACTAATCTTTTCTTTTGTTTTAGCATTATTAATAAATTCTAATGTATTAACATCCTTTAATGTTTTCTTTGATCTTGATTTGATAACAATTGCGAAAATATATCCAAATAATAATGAAACACCAGCAAATGCAAATATTAAAATCTTTTGTTCATTTAATAATGAAGAAACTAAATTAACATTTATTCCACGTACCTGAATATCATATCCTGATAAAATTGTACCAGCAACTGCTATAGCAACAGCTAATAAGAAATTAATAGTTATTGTTAAATTAGAATAACCTGCAAATCTCTTATTCTTCTTTAATGCCTTTTTAGCATCCTTTATTTCATTTAAGATATTTTCATTATCTACCTTAACTAATACTGGCTTATCTTCACTGATATCATCAATATCGATATCTTCAGGATTTACATCATCCTTAGTTATTTCTTTACCAGTTAATGGGTTAACTGTGATAACTTTCTTTTCTTCTTTATTACCTGGGTTATAAAGCTTAACAATATGACCCTTCATGAAATCAGCTGTTATATATGTTCTACAATATGGCTTATCAAATGAATAAGTATTTTCTGAGAATCTAGCTTTAACTCTAATCTTACCATTTCTAAATAATGTTACAAAATTTAGGTAATTTAGATAAATAGATCTAGAAATATCAGCTAAATAATCTAAAGATATATCAGTGATTTTTCTATCCTCAATCATCTTTTGATATTTATCAAATTCCTTTTTCAATTGAATTAAACGCTTAAATGTAGGCTTTGATTCCTTCTTTAATGGTTCATATTTATCTAGATTATCTAATAGCCACCAATAGAATGTATCAGTAATAATTTTCTTTAGGTAATCCTCTTCAGTTTCCTTCTTTTCCTTTAATAGCTTAACAGCCTTGAAAATAGGGTTAACCTCTTTATGCATATCAATAGCAGCTCTAAAGCCTAACTTATGGGCAATACCTAATTGGAAATCTTCATTAAATGCAACCTTTGTTGCACGTCTAAAGCATTCCTCTCCATTAACAGCGATAGTTGAAATACGAGCATTTAATGATTCAATTATTTGATAATCATAATATGTATTTAAATATTTGATTGTGAATGGATCATCAAAATTATTTTCAATAAAGAATGCATCTACTGCAAGCTTTTGATTATCATCTTCGGTAGCGAAGGTTTTACTAATTCCATAATCCTCCATGAATGCCATTAGGATATTTGATTTATCTGGATATTGTTTTAATGATTTAATAAATAATTCTAATGTAAATTCTTTACCATTAATATATACCTTCTTATCATCTAGGAAGCTATAAATAATAAAAGTTAAAGCATTATTTTTATATTTAGTGTATGTAAGGATTGATGCGATTTCTTTGGCATATTCCTTACTTTTTTTCATACTTTTAACAAATTTAATTAATAGCTTTGCATTAACATATATATCTTCGACACCAAGCTCGAAGTTTTCAATATATGCTTTAGCAAGCGAATCTAAATCAGTATAAAATTCTCCATTAAATTCATATGGCTTCATAAAATCCTCCCTATAGGCTTGTAGAATCAATTAATATTGTTACAGGCCCATCGTTAATTAAACTAATCTTCATATCAGCACCAAAGATGCCTACCTCTACATTAATTCCTTCTTTTCTTAGCATTGAAACAAATTCATCATACATAATAGATGCCTTATCAAATTGCATTGCCTCTGTAAATGATGGTCTATTACCATGCTTTACATCTGCATATAATGTAAATTGAGATATTGCTAATATCTTTCCATCTACATCATGTAATGATTTATTCATTTTACCATTCTCATCCTCAAAAATTCTTAAGCCAACAACCTTCCTAAGACATTTTTGCATATCATCATTAGTATCATCATTTTTAAAACCGATAAAGATTAAAAATCCTTTTTCAATCTTACCAGTAATATTATTATCGACACTACATGATGCTTCTTTTACTCTTTGAACAACTATTCTCATAGATTATCTCTTTCAATGTTATAAATATATTTAATCTTTTTTAGACTAATAATCATTTTTTCTAGTTCATTTAAGCTCTTAGTCATAACCTTAAGCTTTACAGTTGTTTCTAAATCCTTATTAGTTGTCGCATTAATTGATAGGATTGACATATTACTTGCTGAAACGGTGTTCATAATATCAACTAATAAATTAATATTAGATGATGCGTCAATCTTAATTGAGCATGGGTATTTACGATCTGGGTTAAGTGCCCAATCAAGTGGTAATATTCTTTCCATTTGGAATGTTTTACAGTTTTTGCATCCAATGTGGTGAACAACTATACCATTACCCTTTGTTACATAACCAATAATTGTATCTCCTGGAATTGGGTTACAGCATGATCCTAGCTTGATTAATGGATTTGTTAATCCTTCTACTATTACACCTGTTTCATTGCTAGAAGATAATATTTTTTGGTTTCTTTCAATTTGACGGTTAAGCTGCATCTCTTGTGTTTTATCACCAGAGATTAAGCCAACATATTTTGTTAAAACAGTTTTTGGAGATAAATTTGCTTTAGCTACTTCTAAGTATAGATCATCTAATGAATTGATGTTATTCTTAGCAAAATTATTTTTAGCAAATTCCTCTGTAATGTTATATTCTAATATCTTAGCAGCGTGGAATTCTTCTTCAATCATTTCCTTTCCATGTGCTAATAAGATATCTCTATTTTGTTTATTTAAGAAGCTCTTAATCTTATGCTTAGCATGGCTTGTTTTAGCAATCTTTAACCAGTTTTCAGATGGTCCAAAAGAATTCTTATTTGTTTTAATAGAGACAATATCTCCATTATTTAATTCATAATCAAGTGGCACAATATGGTTATTTACAATCGCACCAACTGTCTTATTACCAATGTTAGTATGAATCTTATATGCAAAGTCGATTGGAGTCGCACCAACTGGTAAATCGACAACCTCTCCTGTTGGAGTGTATACAAATACGTTTGTAGTTAAAATATCATCTTTGACTGCGTTAACGTAATTCTTTGCATCATCTTGTTTATCTTCTTCTGTGAATTTTAGTAATTCACCATACCATTTTAATTTTTGAGCGATTTCAGATTGTTCACGCTCTTTTGAATATTCAACGCCTTCTTTATATGCCCAGTGTGCAGCAACACCTAGTTCAGCTACGGCATCCATTTCTTTAGTTCTAATTTGAACCTCAAATGTAAATCCGTCTTCACTAATTACTGTTGTATGTAATGATTGGTACATATTAGGCTTTGGTACAGCTATATAATCCTTAAATCTCTTTGGAATAGGTGTATAGTGGGCATGAATTAAACCAAGAACATGGTAACATTCACCGATAGTATTTACAATTACTCTAATTGCTAAAATATCATAAATGTCTTCAAAATCTTTATTTTGATTTACCATTTTCTTGTAAATACTAT
>JAEEGL017287151.1_pt1 | contig 21314 bp, 17 predicted proteins | sample 9134231 | NCBI WGS metagenome assembly JAEEGL01 (sample SAMN16246548, study PRJNA631951) | gut metagenome | biome: gut microbiome; feature: rumen; material: fiber-attached | host: Bos | place: Iran: Karaj | collected 2018-10
AAATGTCCAAAGAGTTGATTCGTCTGCACGATCTGTGCATGGCGTTTGACGACGAGCTGGTTCTCGATCACATCAATCTATATATTAAGGATTCCGAATTCCTCACACTTCTGGGCCCCAGCGGCTGTGGCAAAACCACGACGCTGAGGATCATTGGCGGTTTCACGACACCCACGTCGGGAGACGTCACCTTTGACGGTGTGAGGATTAATGATGTCCCGCCGCACAAGCGGCAGATCAACACGGTGTTTCAGAAGTACGCCCTGTTCCCGCATCTGGACGTATATGAGAACATCGCCTTCGGCCTGCGTATTGCCAAGGTACCCGCTCAGGAGATCGAGGAGCGGGTCATGGAGATGCTGGAGGTCGTCAGTCTGAAGGGCTTTGAGCGCCGCCGCGTGGATCAGCTCTCCGGCGGCCAGCAACAGCGTGTGGCTATCGCCCGCGCCCTGGTGAACCGTCCAAAAGTGCTTCTTCTGGATGAGCCTCTGGGTGCGCTGGATCTTCGCCTGCGCAAGGATATGCAGATCGAGCTGAAGCGTATCCAGCAGCAGATGGGCATCACGTTCATATATGTCACACACGATCAAGAGGAAGCCTTGACCATGTCCGATACCGTGGTGGTGATGGACAAGGGCCGCATCCAGCAGATCGGGTCCCCAGAGGATATCTACAACGAGCCCACCAACGCCTTCGTGGCGGATTTTATCGGCGAGTCCAACATTCTCAACGGCACCATGGTCCGGGACGGCGTTGTGCGTATGTACCGGAAGGAATTCCCCTGCGTTGACGGCGGCTTTGCCCCCAATGAGCCGGTTGACGTTGTCATCCGCCCCGAGGATATCGACATCGTACCCGTGGATCAGGGCCAGCTGGTGGGCACCGTCACCAATGTGACCTTCAAGGGCATGCAGTATGATATCATTGTGGATCTGGGCGGCTTCAAGTGGCTGATCCAGACCACCGATCACTCCCCGGTGGGCTCTCAGGTGGGCGTCAAAATCGACCCGGACGGCTTCCATATCATGAAGAAGAGCGAATACTCCGGTATGTTCGGCGACTACTCCTCCTATTCCGAGGAGTATGAGGAGCTGGCTGACGTCAGCGCGCTGGAAGAGGGGGAGAGCGGGGATGAAGAATAAGCTCTCCCGGTTCGCCGTGCCCTACGTGGTGTGGATGGCGATCTTTGTTGTGGCGCCCATCGTCATCATGGTGATCTACGCCTTCACATCCCAGAACGGCGGATTCACATTCCAGAATTTCATAAAAATGGGCGACTATGCCGAGGTCTTTCTCCGTTCCTTTAAGATGGCTCTGATCGCTACTGCCATTTGCCTTCTGATCGGCTATCCCGCGGCCTATCTCATGAGCCGTGAGGGACCCGGCTTTCAGCGCACCGGCATGGTGCTGATTATGCTGCCCATGTGGATGAACTTCCTGCTGCGGACCTATAGCTGGATCACCATTCTGGACAACAACGGCCTTCTCAACCAGCTGTTCCAGAAGATCGGCCTGATCACACTGTATAACAACATTACCGGCAGCGACCTGACTTATTTTCCCATGATGAACACGGGCGGTGCCGTGGTGCTGGGCATGGTGTATAACTACCTGCCCTTTATGATCCTGCCCATCTACTCTGTGATCATCAAACTGGATCACTCCCTGCTGGAGGCCGCCCGGGATCTGGGTGCAAACTCCGCCACAGTGTTTCGCAAGGTGATCCTGCCTTTGAGCCTGCCGGGCGTGCTGTCCGGCATCACCATGGTGTTCGTGCCCTCGGTGTCCACCTTTGCCATCTCCCAGATGCTGGGCGGCGGCACCGATCTGCTGCTGGGCGACCTCATCGAGCGGCAGTTCCTGGGCGGAGCCTACAACCCCCAGTTGGGTGCAGCCATCTCCCTTGTGATGATGATCATCGTGGTGGTCTGTATGATTGTGATGAATCGCTTCGGTGAGGGCGAGGAACAGGCGGTGATGATGTGAAAACGAGACCGACCAATCGCCTGGGCGACCGCATTCTGATGGGACTGGTATTCCTGTTCCTCTACGCCCCCATTTTCATTCTGATCATCTTCTCCTTCAACTCGGGTGTTTCCAGTTCCGTGTGGAAGGGCTTCTCCCTGCACTGGTATCATGAGTTGATCCATAACCGGCTCATCATGACCAGCGTCTACACCACGCTGATGGTGTCCCTGTTGGCTACCGTCATCGCCACCATCGCCGGCACCTTTGCCGCCATCGGCTTTTACAGTATGCGCCGTAAGTCCCGCGATGCGCTGATGGCTGTGAACAACATCCCCATGATGAATGCCGATATCGTCACCGGCGTCAGCCTTTGCCTGCTGTTCGTAGTGTTCTTCAACGGCTGGGGCACCTTTGCCGGATGGATCAACTCCATCCAGAGCGTGGTGACGCTGCCCACCAAGCTGAGCCTTGGCTTCGGCACCATGCTCATCGCCCACGTCTGCTTCAATATCCCCTATGTGATCCTGGCGGTAGGCCCCAAGCTGCGCCAGATGGACCGCAACCTCATCGACGCGGCTCAGGATCTGGGCTGCACCTGGATGCAGGCCTTCTGGAAGGTTGTCATCCCGGAGATCAAGCCCGGCATCGTCTCCGGTGCGCTGACGGCGTTCACTATGTCTGTGGATGACTTTATCATCAGCTACTTTACCGCCGGATCCCGCACCTCCACCTTGGCCATGACCATCTACGGCATGACCAAAAAGCGTGTCAGCCCCCAGATCAACGCCGTGTCCACGCTTCTGTTCGTTACGGTTCTGATCCTTCTGGTCATCATCAACATCCGTGAGTCCAGTATGCAGAGGCGCATTGAAAAAGGGAAGAACCGCGCGGTGGTAGTCAAGGAACCCAGCCGCACGGTCCGTATCCTGCGCCGCGTGGCGGCTGGCGCGCTGGCACTTGCCCTGCTGGTGACGCTGATCGTCACCGGCCGCGCCGCCAATTCCCGCCCCGAGGTTAACGTCTGCTCCTGGGGCGAGTATATTGACGAAGATCTCATCACCCAGTTTGAGGAGGAAACGGGTATTGCCGTCCACTATCAGACTGTGGAGAGCAATGAGGCGCTTTATTCCCTCATCGAGATGGGCGGCGCCGACTTCGACGTCATTGTACCCTCGGACTATATGATCGCCCGGCTCATCGAAGAGGATATGCTGGCGGAGCTGGATTACGACAACATCCCCAACTTCCAGCTGATCGACGATCAGTACAAGAACCTCAACTACGATCCGGAGAACAAATATACCGTGCCGTATACCTGGGGTACCCTGGGCATCATTTACAACACCACCATGGTGGATGAGGAGATCACCAGCTGGGACGCCATGTTCGATCCCAAATACGCTGGACAGGTGCTGATGATCAACAACTCCCGGGACGCTTTGGCTGCTGCTCTGCTGGATCTGGGCTACAGCATCAATACCACCGATGAGAAGGAGCTGCGGGAAGCTTTCCAGCTTCTGAAGGACGCCAAGAATGCCGGCGTCTACCAGGGCTTTGTCATGGATCAGGTCTTCCAGAAGATGGAGGGCGGCAACGCCGCTATCGCCATGTACTATGCAGGCGACTATCTGACCATGCTGGACAACAACGAGGATCTGGCCTTTGTGGTGCCGGACGAGGGGTCCAACTGGTTTGTTGACGCCATGTGCGTGCTGAAAACCGCCCAGCATAAGGCGGAGGCCGAGGCGTGGATCAACTTTATTGCCTCTACGGAAGCCAATCTGGCCAATATGGACTATATCTGGTATGCTTCCCCCAACTACGAGGCTCTGGAGCAGTATCCCGATTATTACTTCGAGCTCTATGAGGAGGAGCTTGATGAGGAGCTCTACGAAATCATGGCGCCCGGCGAGGATATTCTCGACCGCTGTGAGATCTACGAGAATCTCCCGCTGGAGACGCTGCAGCTCTATAATGATCTGTGGAACCAGCTTGGCATTTAGTGCTTTTCAGAAAAAGCTCCCTGTTCGATTGAACAGGGAGCTTTTCTCATCGCACGGATTGCCGGACTCTTGCCGGAATATGAATTATTTGCTATAATGCGGACAGAGCAATGTGGGATATAAGGAGGAGAACGCACCATGCGCAAGCTTGCCACCATAGCGTTTTCCTTTGCGGCGGGTATCTTCGCAGCTGTTCTGCTGCCCTGGGACGGCTGGTATCTGTGGGCTGCCTGCGCCTTTGCCGCTCTTGCCGTGGTTGCTGCGTTTCTGCGCGGCAGGCTTCCCTTTGACGGCAGGGAGCTTCTCATCCTCTGTTCTCTGGCTGTTGCGCTGGCCTACTTTGATGCATATCAGACGTTGATATGCCGTCCTGCAGTGGATCTGTGCGGCGAAACGCGCCCGTTCAGCGCTGTGGTCACGGAATATCCTGTCGAGACGGATCGTGGCGTCAAGGTCACCGTCCGGCTCCGCCCTGGCGTGAAGGCCATTTACTATGGAAATTCATCCTGCGCGGGACTTTTACCCGGCCAGCATATCTCCGGTACGGCGTTTTGGCAGAATGCAGGACGCATCCGCGAAAATGAAATCTCAACATTTACCGCACGAGGAATATTTGTTCTGCTTTACGCAAAGGACGGGCCAGCTGTGGAAAAAGGACAGGAGGGCAGTCTGCTGTTTTTGCCGCAGCGTGCGGCCCATTCCGTGAAGAAAATGATCGGAAAAGTCTGGGATGATCCGGTCACGGAATCGTTCCTTCTGGCGGAGCTGATGGGCGATCGCAGCCATATCAGTGACGAGGATGACGCAGCAATCTCGGAAACCGGCCTGGCCCATCTGTTTGCCGTCTCCGGCCTCCACTGCGCCTTTCTGGTGACGCTGCTGGGCTTGCTGATTTCACCCGCCCGCCGCAAGCTTTTTTGCGCCATATCCATCGCGGTGCTGCTCTTTTACATGATCATGGTGGGCCTGACGCCGTCAGTGGTGCGTGCCTGCATTATGCAGATCGCTCTGCTGGTTGCTCCGCTGTTCAAGCGGGATGGCGACAGCCTTACCAGCCTTGGGATGGCGCTGCTGGTGCTGCTGCTCGTTAATCCGTACGCCGCCGGAGGCATCAGCCTCCAGATGAGCTTTGCCGCAACATTGGGCCTGATCCTGCTGAGCGGAAAGATCCACGTTTTCCTTACAGGCCTATATCACGGGAAAAGGAAACGCGTTCGTTACATTATTTCTCTGCTCTCCGCCAATCTCTCCGCCTCGCTGTCTGTTATGGTTTTTACCGTTCCACTGACGGCGTATTACTTCAATATCCTGACGTTGATCTCGCCGCTGAGCAATTTACTGGCAGTGCCGGTGGCCGGGTGGAATTTTATGGCGGGTCTGGTTAATGTTCTGCTGGGTTTCCTTTGGCTTCCTGCTGCCAGACTGACAGGTTGGGTGAACTGGGGGATGGTCCACTGCGTCCTTCTGATTGCCCGGTGGCTGATGCGTCTGCCGTTTCATGCGCTGTTTTTTTCCAATCGGTACCTGAAATACTGGCTGATCTACGTGTACGTACTTTTCGGTGTCTGCCTGATGTCGCGCGGCAGCAGACGGCGCTATTTCCTTGCTGCTGTACTGGCAGCCGCGTCACTGGCTCTGTGCCTTGGGCTGAACAGAGCGGAGTATCGCTATGGCACCATGGGCGCCGTTGCGGTGGACGTGGGGCAGGGGGAGTGCGTGCTGCTCTTTTCCGGAAACGACGCGGTGCTGGTGGACTGCGGCAGCAGCAACAGCTTCATCTCCGCCGGGGACCGGGCCGCTGATCAGATTGGGAGCATGGGCATTCATCGGCTGCGTGCAGTGGTGCTGACACATTATCACGCCGATCATGCCAACGGCATGGTCACGCTGCTTTCTCGCGTTGGCGTGGATCAGCTCTGGCTGCCGGATATCGACGATGAGTTCGGCGTACGGGACAGACTGATGGATATGGCACAGCGGTACGGCATCCAGACCCACTTCATTCACGCTCCGTCTGCCTTGCCGATGGGTGAGGCGGAGCTTACGGTTTATCCGCCGATCGGCCAGGGCGATATGAACGAACAGGGCTTAACGATCCTGTGCAGCGCCGGGGATTTTGACCTGCTGATCACAGGGGATATGGCTGGGACAACGGAAAAGCATCTGATCCAGATATACGATTTGCCGGATGTGGAGGTGCTGGTGGCCAGTCATCACGGCTCCAAATACAGCTCCAGTGAGGAATTTCTGAAGGCTGTCCGCCCGGAGACTGCCATCATATGTGTGGGGGACAACAGCTACGGGCACCCCACAGAGGAAACGCTTCGTCGGCTGTCGGTGGCGGGGGCGGAGATTTACCGGACGGATCTGCACGGCAATATTCTGATCACGGTACATGGAGGAGAAAAATAATGGCGATGAGTTCTGCCAAAAACGGAGGAATAGAGCGTCTGCGCGCTGCACTGAAAAGCGGCGATGTGTCCCGCGTCTATATTTTTCACGGTGAGGAATCCTACCTGCGTCAGTATTATCTGGATCAGCTGCAAAAGCTGCTGGTTCCAGCCGGTTTTGAGGAGTTCAACTACCATCGCCTGAGCGGCAAGGGCCTTGCGGTCTATGAACTGGCAGAAGCGGTGGAGGCCATGCCCATGATGGCTCAGCATACGCTTGTGACGGTGACGGATCTTGATATCTTCAGCCTGGACGAAAAAGGAAGAGGCCAGCTGATTGAGCTGCTGGAGGATTTTCCGGAATACTGCACATTGGTTTTCGTCTACGATGTGGTCCCTTATAAGCGTGACGGCAAGATGAAAAAGCTCTGTGCCGCGCTGGACAGTTGCGCGGTCGAGGTGGAATTCTGCCAGCAGGAACGGGATCAGCTGCTGCGCTGGCTGAAGCGTCGTTTTGCCGCACTGGGAAAGGATATTGACAGCGGCACCGCCGATCATCTGCTGTTTACTTGCGGCACGCTGATGACGGATCTGGTACCGGAGATCGGGAAGATCGGTGCCTATGCCAAGGGAAAACAGATCACCGTGGAGGACATCAACGCCGTGGCGGACCCTGTGCTGGATGCCCGCGTTTTTGATATGACAAATGCCATCACGGCAGGGAAGTACGATCAGGCCGCACGGGTTCTGGGAGAGCTGCTTCGGATGCAGACGGAGCCCATCGTTATTTTGGCTGCCATTGGCAAAGAACTGCGTCGGCTATATACCGCCCGCATGGCGCTTGACGGCGGCAAGGATCGCTATTGGCTCAAACAACTGTGGGGAATGAACTCCGATTATCCGGCCAAGCTGCTTTTGCAGGCAGCCCACCGCGTGAACCACCGATGGTGCCGGGAGGCGGTGCAGCGTTGCCAGGTATTGGACCGCCGAATGAAGAGTGAGCGAAATATGGACAGCGAATCGGAGCTGACACTGTTTTTGATGGAGTTATCGGAGAAAAGATGAAGCCGAAGATCAAAGAGGTAATCGTGGTAGAGGGGCGCTATGATAAGAACACACTGCTGCAGGTGGTGGACGCCACTGTCGTCACCACGGGCGGATTCAGCGTGTTCAACGACGAGGAAAAGCTGTTGTTTTTCCGTCGACTTGCCCAGCAGAGGGGACTTATCCTGCTCACAGACAGCGACGGCGCAGGTTTTGTGATACGCAACTATCTCAAAGGCACGGTTCCCGCGGATCAGATCAAACAGGCATATATCCCCGATGTTTTCGGCAAGGAGCGTCGGAAAAAAAGGCCCGGTAAGGAAAGAAAACTGGGCGTGGAGGGCATGACACCTGCCGTCCTGTTGGAAGCTCTGCGCCGCGCCGGCGCCACCTTTGAGGGGGAAGAAAAGAACATTCGGAATGCAGCGATCACAAAAGCCGATCTGCTGGAAAAAGGCTATATCGGACCCAACAGCACCGGCAAGAGGATGGAACTGCTTCAGAAGCTGTCCTTGCCGACACACCTGACACCGAATGCCATGCTGGAGGCGCTGAATCTGCTGCTGGAGCGCCAGGAATGGGATCAGATTCAGTAAAGAGATTATTTGAGATTTTTTGAAAAAAGAGTGTTTTTTGTATTGACAACGGCAATTGTTTCTGTTATATTGAATAAGCTCGATTTCAGGAATGCAACCAATGGCCAAGTAGTTCAGTTGGTTAGAACGCCAGCCTGTCACGCTGGAGGTCGTGGGTTCGAGCCCCATCTTGGTCGCCATATGCTGCTGTAGCTCAGTAGGTAGAGCGCATCCTTGGTAAGGATGAGGTCGGCGGTTCGAATCCGCCCAGCAGCTCCATTTTTTTCGCCGAAAACCATGCGGTTTTCGGCGTTTTTCTTATTGATACGAATGACTCATGAAAAAAGAGGGAAGAGAGGAAATTCTCCTTTTCTGAAAAACTGCAATACAGGCTGAAGCGAGGCAACAATAATACCCCCGGCTCTGCCGGGGGTATTATTGTTGAATTGTCCCAACAAACGGGCCTATCGTTTCAGGTATTCCGCCGAAACGGGAAACTCAAAATAGACGTTTGGATAGGGCTCGTCCTTCAGGGAAAAGTGCCACCATTCGCAGTCAATGGGCGAAAATCCATTGCGCATCATTGCTTTCTGTAGAAACATCCTGTTCTCGTATTGTTCTTCCGTCACCGCCTGGGAATCCGGGTGCGAAACCTCGCTGAACAAATCAAAGGGACTGCCCATATCCACTTCCTTACCGGTGCGCATATCCAGTAAAGTCAGATCCACCGCGCTTCCCCTGCTGTGGGAGGACTGGCTGGCAATATACCCCTGTTTGAAGAGCTCTTGTTTTTCCAGGTCGGGATAGAAGTATGGCTTCATGCGAAGGTCCAGATCCTCAATGCCCCACAGCACAAAATGTCGTACTGCCATGGCGGGGCGGTAGGCATCATAGATCTTCAGCCGGTATCCCTGCACATTCACCTCGTTTGCAACCGCCTTCAACGCCCGTGCAGCCTCCTTTGTCAGCAGCGCCACCGGCTCTTCATAGCCGTCCACCCGTTCGCCCACAAAATTATAGGTGGAGTAATAGCGGATCTCCTGCACAATACCCGGGATATAGTCTGCCAAAAGCACAAAGCCGGAAGGATCCATGGTCACATTTTTTTTATAATCCATCAGAGTACCCCCTTGATGCCGTTTTCTCTCAAATTGACGTATATCAGATATCACGCGGCTTGACCGTCGGCTGCAGCTGACGTGAAGGCCGTGATCTGCACTGCCTCTTTTGGATCACGCCGATGGCATACAGAATACTGACAACCAGCGGGAGGCAGATGACCGCTATGAAATGGCCTCCAGGCATTCACCTGGTTTTCTTTTCCATTTTACTGTTAACGTCCATCATTGTATTGATGATCTCAATCTGCCTGGCCACAAGTTCTTCCGCGTCATATCCCTGCACGTCCAGCATTTCCGCCCGGATCAGCTCTGTCTCCGGAATGCCGAAATAAACACGTGCCAGAGTTCGGATGTACGCATAGCTGAAATCGGGCGCATAGGGACCGCCTGCCGTGGTCACATACCACAGCTTCCTCGCCCGGCACAGACCGTGCGGTTCACCGGCCTCCGTATATTCGGAGACCAGTCCCGTTACATAAATGTTTTCCAGATACAGCTTCAGGATCGCCGGGAAGGACAGATCCCAATACGGCGCGGCGATCACGATCTCATCCGCAGATTGAAACTGTCTGGCAAGAGAGAACATCGGATGGGAGAATTCCCCCCGTTCAATCAGCTCCGTCCGCTTGATGAGCCGTTCCTCTGAGAGCGGCTGCAGGTGTCCCTCCGCAAGCTTTATTTCCTCATGCAGATCGCCGAGGCGCTCCAACAGAGCTCTCGCGATGCGTTCGGTCCTGGAATCATCGCGCACGCAGGCGTTTACAAATAAAACCATATTGTTTTTCTCCCTCGTCGGGTCTTATCACATATTGTTTCAATGACACTTTTCAACCAATTATCCCTTCTCAACGGCATGAAAAGTGCCGATACAGCGAACTCCTTGGAGATTGCTGATCCGGTCCATCTGTTCGCAGGAGAGACCGCCATCGCTTACCACCTCGATGATGTAGTGATAGCTCCCCAGTGCGCTTCCCTCCGGCCGGTCGTGAATCGTCACCAGCTCCAGCCCTGTGTTATGGATTTCCACGATGATATCGTCGATCCGGTTCGCCTCACAGTCCGCCACGAGGACAGCGTGTGTGAGGGATGCACTTGAAAGAGGCGCAGTACCAAGCACATAGAATCTGGTTTTATTTGCATCCGTGATCTGAACGTTCTCCGCCAGCACAGACAGACCGTACAGCTCCGCCGCCGCGGGAGCGGCGATTGCCGCAATGGATTTGTCCTGTTGCTCGGCCACATAGCTTGCCGCCGCTGCAGTACTGCTCATTTCCTCGGCGGCAGCACCCGGCAGATGCTCCGCGCGCCAGGCTTCGCTCTGCTTAATGCCCTGCGCGTGGGAACAGACGGTTTGGATGTCCTCCATCGTCGCTCCCGGGATGCCCATGAGCGTCTGGCTGATGGGGAGAATGACCTCTCCCACCACATAGACGTCCTTCTGCGCAATCAGCGCGTCCACATAATTTGTCACTGCGCCCCCCAGGGTGTTTTCCTGCGGGATCACTGCGTAATCCGATCTGCCTGCGACTACATCCGCGATGGCATCATCGACTGTCGCTTCCGGGAGAAACTCTCCTGCGGCTGGAAAAAAGAATTTGGTGGCCTCTTCAGTATAGGTACCCTCCGGCCCGAGGTAGCTGACGCGTGCATTTTCTATGATCTCCGTCCCTTCCGGGGAGTCTGTGTCGGGTTCTGGTTCACCTGTGATGCTTTTGCAGCCTGCCAGCCCGGCAAGGATCAACAGCGTCAGAAGGAACGAAACTGCCTTTTTTGTATGGGCCATATCCTATGATCTCCTTGATTTGCAGTTTTTTCACCGAATTTTTCATTCAATCGTCAGAAAATCCGAGAACCCGGTGACTTCAAAGATCTCCATAATCGTCTCATTCACGTGGAAGACCTTTATCTCGCCCTGCCTGCTCATGAGTTTCTGAACGGAGAGCAGCACACGCAGCCCTGCGGAGGATATGTATTCCAGCTCCGCCATATCAAAGGAAAGCATGGTAACACCCTCAAGGCAGACCTTCAATTCCTTCTCCAGCTCTGGCGCAGTGACGGTATCGAGACGACCGGCCAAGGCCACGGTCAGTTCTGGCCCATCCTTTTTCTTTTCGATGTTCAACATGGTTTTTATCCTCTGTTCTATTCCAGTCGTTTGATTGCCAACATGATCCGTGCCCTCAAAGCGATCACGTTTGAGTTTCATCACAATTATATCACAGCATAATGACCGTTGTCCAACAAATATCCACTAATGCAGGTTGCGATTACGTATACAAACTGTTTAGACGGTTACTCTGCCATTTACAGCCCCAATTCTCAAATTCTGACTCCCACAGTGGCTCAAAGGGGAAAAGCAAACCGCTTCGAACAATGGAGAAACAAACCATGCGGATAGGAGTCGCAGACCAGCCCCGCGATCCATTGGTGAAGGATGATCATTCCTCCTCGCATGAATAAAACGCACCCGACAGGGTGCTTTTTTTTGGAAATGCTTGTAAAACACTACGTATATATGGAGTTGACAATTCATACAAAATATTTGCACTTTCTTCGGCTATAATTGACAATTTAACCAAGCTGGTATTGCATTTGACATTTGATTGCACTATACTATGCTTTAGCATGGTGAGCAGTTAAAGGGATTGTCCAAAGAGCAGACCGGTCTGCTGTAGGGCAGCCCAAGTCCCGTAATCCTGTGGCATATGCGGATGCGGGAGCGATGGAAAAAGAGGAAGGGTGTAAGGCGGAGGAACTATGAACTCAAAGACACTGTTTTACATTTTGAAGAGGATCGGACTGGCGATCCTGACCGTCTGGGTCGTTATTACAGTGACCTTCTTTGTTATGCACGCCGTGCCAGGCGGGCCGTTTATGAGTGAGAAGGCCATCAGCCCCTCGGCTCAAGCTGCACTGGAGGCAAAGTACGGTTTGGATAAGCCCCTGATGACACAGTACGCTACATATCTGAAAGACATCGTCACCAGGTTTGATTTCGGCCCATCCCTGAAGCAGAGAGGCAGAATGGTCATCGACATCATTGGCGATGGCATGAAGACCTCGGTGAAGCTGGGCGTCATTGCTGCCCTGCTGGCGGGCGTGTGCGGCATTGTCCTGGGAGCATGGGCCGCCCTGAAGCGAAACAAGCTGATTGATAAGATCATAATGGTCATTACCACGGCCTTCGTTTCCATGCCGTCATTTATTATGGGCTCACTGCTGCTGGTGCTTTTCGCCATATCATGGATGATACTTCCCGCCAACGGCACCCAAAGAGGCGGCCTGATCCTGCCGATCATCACGCTATCGCTTTACCCGATGGCGTATATCACACGTTTGACCCGGTCATCCATGCTGGACGTGTTGGGACAGGATTACATCCGTACCGCCAAGGCCAAAGGCGTTTCAGGCGGTAAGATCATCTTCGGCCACGCTCTGAAGAATTCCCTGATCCCGGTCATCACCTACTTCGGCCCTATGCTGGCCTACATCGTCACCGGCTCTCTGGTGGTGGAGCGTATCTTTGCCGTCCCCGGCATCGGCCGCGCGTTTGTCAGCAGCATCACCAACCGTGACTATACCATGATCATGGGTACCACCATCGTGCTGGCGGTGCTGATCGTAGTCATGAATTTGGTCAGCGATATTCTGTATAAGGTCGTTGATCCTCGCATCAGCTTTGAGTAAGGGGGGAGAGGCAAATGAATAAGAAATTCACCATGCACGTGGACATGGACTCCTTTATTCCGGCAACGGAGGATGAAAAGGCGTATATGGTCCAGATGCGGCCTTCCTCCACCTTCTTCAAGGATGGTATGAAGCGCCTGCTGAAAAACCGTGTCGCTACGGTCAGCCTGATCATCATTCTGGTCATTACGCTTTCCTCGTTGATCATTCCTGCTTTCTGGCCTTATTCCTATGAAGCACAACTGGGCGTGAAGGCCGGCAAGCCCGTGGACGCCAGCTACAACAATTTGGCGCCCTTTGCATACGGAAAGACTGAGCAGGAGCGGATAGCAGCAGGGGAGAAGGTCTTCCCCCACATCTTCGGCACCGACTCCGCCGGCCGTGATTACTTTATCCGCGTGGTCTATGGCACACGCATCTCCCTGGCGGTTGGCTTCTTTGCCAGTATCATCGTTTTGATCATCGGCATGACCATCGGTTCTATCGCCGGTTATTTCGGCGGCAAGGTGGATTTGATCATCATGCGCATCGTGGATATCATCTACTCACTGCCCGATATGCTGATGGTCATTCTGCTGGCCTCTGTACTGAAAATGACGCTGGGCCCCGCCTTGGAGGGCACGGCCCTGGAAAAGATCGGAACCAACATCATCAGCCTGTTCATCGTCTTCGGCGTGCTGTACTGGGTCAGCATGTCCCGCTTGATTCGCGGCCAGATCCTGTCCCTGCGTGAGCAGGAGTATGTGCTTGCCTCCCAGGCTGCCGGCGCCAAGGGCGGCTGGATCATTACCAAGCATCTGCTGCCCAACTGCATCAGTGTGGTCATCATCTCCACTGCTTTGCAGATTCCTAACGCCATCTTCACGGAGAGCTTCCTGTCCTTCCTGGGCCTGGGCGTCAACGCGCCGATGCCGTCACTGGGATCCCTGGCTTCGGACGCACTCAACGGACTGTCCTCCTATCCGTACCGCATGGTTATTCCGGCTGTGGTCATCTCCCTGATCGTGCTGTCGTTGAACCTGTTCGGCGACGGACTCCGGGACGCCTTTGACCCCAAGCTGAGAACTTGAGAAAGGAGTGCAGAACATGTCGACTGAACCGCTGCTGAAGGTCAGAGACCTTCATACCTCCTTTTTTACCCCTGCCGGCGAAGTGAAAGCCGTCAACGGCGTTTCCTTCAACCTGGACCGGGGCAAGGTCCTGGGAATCGTGGGTGAGAGCGGCTCCGGAAAATCCGTGACTGCCTATTCCATCATGCAGATCCTCGCCTCCACCGGTAAGATCGTCTCCGGCTCCATCAAGCTGGATGGCGAAGAGCTGGTGAATGCAGGCGAGGCGGTCATGCGTACCGTTCGAGGCAACAAGATCTCTATTATCTTCCAGGATCCCATGACGTCCCTGAACCCCACCTACACCATCGGCCATCAGCTGATGGAGGCGATCCTCCTCCATACCAACCGCAACAAGAAGGAGGCCTGGGATCGGGCCGTTGAGATGCTGAAGCTGGTCAATGTCAATGAGCCGGAAAAGCGTATGAAGCAGTATCCCTACGAGTTTTCCGGCGGCATGCGCCAGCGCGTCATGATCGCCATGGCGCTGGCCTGTGAGCCCGACATTCTGATTGCAGACGAACCCACCACCGCCCTGGACGTGACCATCCAGGCCCAGATTCTGGAGCTGATGAAGTCCCTGCAGGAAGAGCTGGGCATGGCCATCATCATGATCACCCACGACCTGGGCGTTGTTGCCCAGATGTGCGACGAGGTCATCGTCATGTACGCCGGCTCCATCTGCGAGCAGGGCACGGCGGACGAGATTTTCTACAATCCAAAGCACGAATACACCAAGGGCCTGATGCGCTCCATCCCCACGGCTGACACTGCCGGCAGCAAGCTCCATCCCATCACCGGCACGCCTATCGATCTGCTGAATATGCCGGAGGGATGTCCCTTCGCGCCACGCTGCGACAACGCTATGAAAATCTGTCTGAAACAGCGCTGTGAGCGGATGCGCCTGAATGAAGAGCACTTCGCTGCCTGTTGGATGAACGTAAAGGAAGGCATTGAAAACGGCACCATCGTGCCGGACGATGAGAAAGGCGGTGGGGCTGAATGAGCGACATCATTGAGACGAATGACCGTCCGCTGGTGGACGTACGTCACCTCAAGCAGTATTTCAATATCAACGTCGGCCCCCTGCGCACCAAGCCGCTGAAGGCGGTGGACGATGTCTCATTCTCCATTAAGAAGGGCGAGACGCTGGGCCTTGTGGGTGAGTCCGGCTGCGGCAAGACCACCGTAGGACGCTCCATCCTGCACCTCTATCAGCCCACAGGCGGCGAGGTGGAGTTCGACGGCAGGCTCATCAAGTCGAGAAGTGACATCCATGAGCTGCGCAAACACGCCACCATGGTCTTTCAGGACCCCTATTCGTCCCTGAATCCCCGCATGACCGTCTCCGATATCATCGGTGAGCCGCTGGACATCCACAAGATGTATAATAGCAAAAAGGAGCGTGAGGAGAGAATCCTGGAGCTGATGGACCGCGTTGGCCTGAACAGTGAACACGCCTCCCGGTACGCCCATGAGTTCTCCGGCGGTCAGCGTCAGCGCATCGGCATCGCCAGAGCTCTGGCCCTGCGGCCCGAGTTCATCGTCTGCGATGAGCCGGTGTCCGCGTTGGATGTGTCCATCCAGGCGCAGGTCATCAATATGTTTGTGGAGCTGCAGGAGCAGATGGATCTGACCTATCTCTTCATTGCCCACGACATTCTGGTGGTCCGCCACATCAGTGATCGCATTGCCGTCATGTATCTGGGCAAGATGGTGGAGCTGGCCGACGCCGCCGAGATCTACGATCAGCCTCTGCATCCTTATACCCGCTCCCTGATGTCCGCCGTGCCACAGCCGGATCCCAAGGTTGCCAGAGCCAACAAGAGGATCGTGCTCTCCGGCGACATCCCCAGCCCGCTGAACGCGCCGTCCGGCTGCCCCTTCCGGACCCGCTGTCCCCACGCTGCCGATTGCTGCGCGGAGAGCATGCCGGAGTTCAAGGAGGTCAAGCCGGGCCACTTCGTCGCCTGCCATCGGGTGAATGAGCTGTAAATCCGTTCATTATATACAGTGATTCCTGTATATTTTGAAAAAATAAAATGAAAGGAAGTCAAACATGAAAAAGATTCTTGCTCTGCTTTTGGCGCTTGTTATGGTGTTCGCGCTGGCAGCCTGCGGAGGAAACGGCTCCTCCAACGGGACTCTTTCGGTCTGCCTTGCCTCCGAGCCCGACACCCTTGACCCTGCCCTGAACTCCGCTGTGGACGGCGCCACCATGATCGCCCATCTGTTCTCCGGCCTGGCCAAGTGGTCTCAGGACAAGAACGGCAATCTGGTCATCGTGGCTGATGCCGCCAAGGAACTGGTGGAGGGCGTTGTCAACGCAGACGGAACAGTGACCTACACCTATACCCTGCGCGACGGTATGAAGTGGTCCGACGGCAAAGACGTTACCGCCGGTGACTTCGCCTTTGCCTGGCAGCGCGCTGCTTCCGATGAGCTGGGCGCCGACTACGGTTACATGTTTGAGGTCGTGGACGGCTACGGCACCGACTCTCTGAACGTGAAGGCACTGGACGACAAGACCCTGGAGGTCACCCTGGCCAACACGGTTGCTTACTGGAATGAGCTGCTGGCGTTCCCCACCTACTTCCCCGTGCGTGAGGATGTGGTTGCCGACGAGTCCTGGGCTACCAAGCCGGAGACCTACATCTGCAACGGTCCCTACACCATGACCGGTTGGGAGCACGACAGCGTCATCACTCTGGAGAAGAACCCCAACTATGTGGACGCCAAGGACGTCAAGATGCAGAAGATCGAGTTCTATCTGTCCGATGACGCCAACAACATGGTGGCTAACTTCAAGAATGGCACCTGGCAGCTGATCGACGACGTGCCCACCAACGAGATGGCTACCCTGAAGGCCGAGTATCCCGATGAGTACGTGGTCGCCGGCCAGATCGGCACCTACTACGTCTGCTGGAACATCAACGAGGACATTCTGCCCGCCAACAGCGGCCTGACCGGCGCTGACGCCGAGATTGCCCGCGCTGAGATCCGCAACGCCATCAGCCTGCTGTTCGACCGCAACTACATTGTTGAGGAAATCGGCCAGGGCGGTCAGGTTCCCGCCTCCTCCTTTGTTGCCATGGGCATGACCAACCCCGATGGCACCCAGTTCTATAAGACCGCCGGTCACAACGACGGCTTCGACGGCTATTACAATGTTGCCCAAGAGGCCTTTGAGAGCAACTTCAATACGGCTATTGAGACCCTGAAGAAGTACTACACCTTCGATGGCACCAAGTTCACCGACTTCCCCTCCATGAACTACCTGTACAACACTTCTGAGGGCCACAAGGCCATCGGCGAGTACCTGCAGTCCCAGCTGGCCAGCATCGGCATCACCATGAATATGGAGAACCAGGAGTGGAACACCTTCCTGCAGACCCGTAAGAACGGCGATTACAGCATCGCCCGTAACGGCTGGGTGGCTGACTACAACGATCCTATCTGCTTCCTGGATATGTGGACCACCGGCTCCGGCAACAACGACGTTCAGTTCGGCAAGGGTGCCCACAAGAACGTTGCCATCTACAACCTGGATCTGACCGACCTGGGTTACGATGTCAAGGTCCAGAACGGCACCTGGGCTCAGACCTACGATGTGCTGATCAAGACTATCAAGGGCTGCACCGACAATGAGGTCCGCTATGAGCTGATGCATCGCGCCGAGGATCTGCTGATGACCACCGGCTGCATCTGCCCGATTTACTACTACACCGATACCTACATGATCAGCAAGGATGTGAAGGGCTTCTTCTCCAATCCTCTGGGCTACAAGTACTTCATGTACTGCACCCTGGGCTGATCGTCTATCGGATGATTTGACATCAGGCAATTGATGAAATGGCCGTGGCGGTGGCTTGTATGCCACCGCCACGGCACTGTTATGGGAGGATATGACCATGAGAGGAATCGCATATGGAGTCGGCGTGGGCCCGGGCGACCCTGAGCTGATGACGCAAAAAGCCATTCGGCTGATCCGGGAAAATGACGTGATCGCCGTGCCGGGCAAGACCGCCAAGGAGTCGGTGGCTTATCAGATCGCCGCCGCCACAGTGCCGGAGCTTGAACATAAGAAGTTGCTGCCCATCCATATGCCCATGATCAGGGATCGTGAGCAGATGGATGACGAGCACCGCAAGGGCGCGAGGATGCTGGAGAAATACTTGGACCAAGGCAAGAATGTGGTTTTCCTGACACTGGGCGATCCGACGATCTACTGTACATTCAGCTATCTGCAGCACATTCTGGAGTCGGACGGCTATCAGGTGGAGCTTGTCTCCGGTGTTCCGTCCTTTTGCGCTGCCGCTGCCCGATTGAATATGCCTCTGGTGGAGTGGGATGAGCCGCTTCATGTTCTGCCGGCAGCGCACAAGACGTCAGACGATCTTGACCAGCCTGGAACCTATGTTCTGATGAAATCCGCCAGCCATATGTCGGCGGTTAAGGAACTGCTGCGCCGCAGCGGGCGTAAAGTGTCTGCCGTGGAGAACTGCACCATGCAGGGAGAGCACGTTTATCGGAGCATAGAGGATATTCCGGATGATTCCGGTTATTTTGTTTTGATTGTAGCGAAGGAACATTAAAATAGAATAAAGTTTCTTTCTTCACAGACCACTTGCATTTTTTTCGCGCAGCGGATATAATAACTCATTATTGCACCATGCAAAATAGTGATTAAAGGAGTGTGACAAAATGGCCGAGGAAGTGAAGACCCTGCTCCCGGAGGAAGAGGGCAAAAACTTTATCCACAATTTTATCGACGAGGACATCGCAGAGGGTGGTCAGTTCCAGGGACTTACTGTTCACACCCGTTTTCCGCCGGAGCCCAACGGCTATCTGCATATCGGACACTGCAAAGCGATTTGCGTGGATTTTGGCACCGCCGAGAAGTACAACGGCCTGTGCAATCTGCGGATGGACGACACCAACCCTGCCAAAGAGGACACGGAGTACGTGGACGCCATCCAGCAGGATATCCACTGGTTGGGGTTTGACTGGGGCGATCGTTTTTACTATGGCTCTGACTACTTCCAGAAGGACTACGAGTACGCTGTGGAGCTTATCAAGAAGGGTCTGGCTTACGTCTGCGAGCTGACGCCGGAGGAGTTTCGTGCCAACCGCGGCGATATCGGCATCCCCGCCACGTCCCCCTATCGGGACCGTCCCATTGAGGAGAACCTGCGCCTGTTCGAGATGATGAAGAACGGGGAAGTGGAGGAGGGGAAGATGACCCTCCGTGCCAAGATCGATCTGGCCAGCGGCAACTTTAATATGCGCGACCCCATTATCTACCGGGTTCGCTTCATCAACCACCACCGCCAGGGCACCAAGTGGTGCATATTCCCCATGTATGACTTTGCCCATCCCATTCAGGATGCGCTGGAGGGAATCACCCACAGCCTCTGCACACTGGAATTTGAGGAGCATCGCCCCCTGTATGATTGGGTGGTGAACAACGTCAGCATCCCCTTCCACAAGCCCCGCCAGATCGAATTTGCCCGTCTGGGCATCGACCACACCGTCATGTCCAAGCGCAAGCTCAGGCAGCTGGTGGAGGAGCACTACGTCTCCGGTTGGGACGATCCCCGGATGCCCACATTGTGCGGTCTGCGCCGCCGCGGTTATACCGCCAATTCCCTCCGCACCTTCTGTGACCGCATCGGTGTGTCCAAGGCTTCCAGTACCATTGAGTACGGTTTTCTGGAGCATTGCCTGCGGGAGGATCTGAATCTCAGCGCCGAGCGCACCATGGCGGTGCTGCACCCGGTGAAGCTCACCGTCACCAATTATCCCGAGGGACAGTCCGAGACCTTTGCCGTGGAGAACAACCCCACCGATCCTGCCCAGGGCACCCATGACATCACCTTCAGCCGCCATTTGTGGATGGAGGCGGACGACTTCCTGGAGAACCCGATCCCGAAGTATAAGCGTATGTACCCCGGCAACGAGGTACGGCTCAAGGGCGCGTATCTTGTCACCTGTACAGGATGCGTCAAGGACGAGAACGGCAATGTTACAGAGGTGCTGTGCGAGTATGATCCCGACTCCCGGGGCGGCAATCCCGCCGACGGACGGAAGGTGAAGGGCGCAACCATTCACTGGGTCGACGCCGAGAACTGCGTGGACGCTGAAGTTCGTCTGTACGACAATCTGTTTAACGATGCCAATCCCGACGCCGCTCCTGAGGGCTTCCTGAGTGTGCTGAACCCCGACAGCCTTTCGATCCTCACCGGCTGCAAGGTGGAAAAGGCCATGACTGACGTTGCAGCTGCGTTTGACAAGGCGGAGAACCGCACCGGCGTCAACGCGCCCACCTTCCAATTCATGCGCACCGGCTACTTCTGCCTGGACAATCGGGATTGCACAGCCGATCATCTGGTGTTCAACCGCACCGTATCTTTGAAGGACAGCTTCAAGAAGTAAAGCGTGAAACAGAAAAATCCCTGCGGCTTCTCAGCCGCAGGGATTTACCGTGTTCGATGATGCTTAATCAACAGGGCTGCCGGGAACTGGTTCATAATCCAGAGGACGCAGATCGTATCCGTTTATATTTGGATCGGTGCAGAAGTTGCATTTCTCATCGATCCGCGTTACGACCCAGGATACTGCCTCTCCGTTGATCTCAAATTCGACCACCGCACGATTGTTACGCTGCATTTCCTCCGTTATGTCATAGCGCTGATCCTGATATGCAACGATAACGCCTTTGTCCGTATAGAGCACAGGGTTATTCCTGTATTCCTCCATTAATTCTTCTGCTGTGATCGGGCGTTCGGATCCATCGGGCAATACGATGTAGCCTCCGTCAACGACGTACGTGCCGTCTTCACTGGTCCAGGTGATGGATCCGTCCTTGGACTGATCAATGGCGCCGCTTTGCAGCTTGCCGTTCACCCAAATACGGAATCCGCCCAGATCCGTCGCATACGCCACTGAAAATACGCTGACAATCAGAACCAAAACTGTGCATAGCACAAGCAACCGCCGCGCAGGCAGTCTGTTCCTATTTGTTTTCTCCATAGTCATTCCCTCCAGTAAAGCGGCGGAGGGCTGAATGGCGGAAAACGCTCTTCGATACCTCTCGCGATCTGTCATAAGTTCATCCCTCCTAATTTTTCCTTGAGCAGGATTCTGCCGCGATGGAGCCGGACTTTAACGGTATTTTCACTGACGCGCAGAATCTTCGCGATCTCCTTGACGGCGTAGTCTTCATAGTAGTGCAAATGGATCACGACCCGGTATTTTTCCGGCAAATCCATCACCGTGCGGAATAAGTCGCCATCTTCAGGATGTTCAAAGGTCAGCGTATCCACGTATTCCTCCCAGGACAGGCGGTTCCTGCGCCAGAAGGAGCGCAGCAGGTCTTTTCCTTTATTGATTGCCACCCGCAGCAGCCAGGCGCGTA
>JAEEGL013554958.1_pt1 | contig 21313 bp, 19 predicted proteins | sample 9134231 | NCBI WGS metagenome assembly JAEEGL01 (sample SAMN16246548, study PRJNA631951) | gut metagenome | biome: gut microbiome; feature: rumen; material: fiber-attached | host: Bos | place: Iran: Karaj | collected 2018-10
ATCATTACACCTACCTATAATCGGGCAGATTGTCTCCGGGCATGCTGGGCGTCGCTGAAAGCTCAGACTGAAAAGCAATTCCAATGGCTGATTGTTGACGATGGCAGTACAGATGCAACGCCTGAGACAGTCGCCGGCTTTGCTGCAGAGCAATCCGGGATTCAGATTGATTATATCCGAAAAGAAAACGGGGGCAAACACACTGCGTTGAACGCCTCTCACCCGCATATCCAAGGGAACTATGTTGTCATCCTTGACAGTGATGACAGCCTTGTACCGGAAGCAGTTTCCTCCATTCTGAAAGCATGGAAGCAGTTCGAGAACAACTCTCAGGTCGGCAGGATCATCTTCTTGAAGGGCTACACAGTCGACCAGCCGATTTGCTGTGTGGAACATGAAAACGTCCCGCTGGACACTTTACGCGAGCCGCGCATCGCAATTACCGGCCGAGACTGCTGCGACACCTTCCGTACAGATCTTTTTTGCAAGTATCCCTTCCCTGTTTTTCCCGGCGAACGTTTTATTGGCGAAGGCTCTGCTTTCTTTCCCATGGAGTTGGAATCGCTCGGAGTTTATATCAATAAGGTGATCTATCTTTGTGATTATCGAGAAGACGGTCTGACGAAGGCCGGACGAAAAATGCGTTTGCAAAACCCATTAGGTGGAATGTACAACTCCAGGACCTATATGCACCCCAGAGTTCCGATGAAGCGCAGAATTGAAAAGGGATTGCTGTACAACTGCTATGGTAAATTCGCACATGTTCCGTTCCATAATGCACTTCACGACAATCCCTACAAGGCATTGACCCTGGCAACATATCTCCCGGGGCTCATGCTGTACATTCACTGGAAACACAAGTTTTTTAAGGGAGATGAAAAAGCGTGAGACGAAACCCACTATTCAGTATCATCATTCCGGTTTACAACACGGAAAAAGAACTCCCACGTTGCGTGGACAGCGTTTTGTCCCAACGCTTTGAAGACTTTGAACTCATCCTTGTTGACGACGGTTCCAAAGACAGCAGCGGGGCGATCTGTGATGCGTACGCGGCCCAGGACCGCCGCGTGAGTGTAATTCACAAGAATAATGGCGGTAGTTCCAGCGCTCGTAACCTCGGAATCGAAAACGCAAAGGGAGAGTATCTCCTTTTTCTGGACAGTGATGACTACTGGGTAGGAACTGAAGCTTTGGGGGGGCTGGCGTGTCGCATCAACAACCACCAACCGGGTCCTGATGTAATATGCTTTGGAACTGTCCTCTCCAGACTTGACGGAAGCAAAATCAAAACCAGGTGCCCCGATGCATTGCCTTTTTCCCGTACAGACAAGTATGAGGTTCTTCGGCATTTGATTTACACCAACCAATACTTCAGCGCCGTCTATGTTAAGGCCGTGAAAAGAAATCTTGTTCTTCAAAAACGCCTGTTATTCTCTGAAGATCTGATAAGTGGAGAGGATATTGAATGGTCAGCGAAAGTAATGGTTCTTTGTAAAAGCATTGATGTCTTTTCAAACGCTTTCTACAAAAGAATCCGTGGCAGGACCGGAGCAGTTACTTCTTCAATCGGCGAAAAAAATGTGAAAGATGTTTTGGATGCGATTGAAGATGGCATCACATTTGTTGAAAGTCATTCCGAAAGCGACGCGTTTAAGCAGATATACTATGAGTATTGGGCCTATCAATATGCCATGCTTCTGGGGTTAGCAAGCGAATTGCGTCATTCTGACAGCTACGAGATGATCTATGGAAGATTAAAGAAGTTTAAGTGGCTGTTAAAGTATGATCACGAAAAGAAGGTTCGCGCAGTTCATCTGGCTGTTTCGGTGATTGGTCTCCGAGCCACCATGACCGTACTGCGGATGTATTACAGACTGTAAGGGTTTTCTGTGTAGGATTAATGAGGAAGCGTCTTTATTCCCGTTATATATAGGTATCCCTCAATCCTTTTGCAAACAGCCAAATTCATGGAACTGGAGTCACTGAACATCACATGAAACGAATTCTTATTATATCAGGCGGATTACATCTAGGCGGAGCGGAACGAGTTGCTGCAAATATCAGCATTTGCGCGCCAGAAGAGGAATTTGAATTTCATTATTTGGTGTTTGAAGGATATGATAATGTCTATGGTCCCGAGATTGAGCAGCGTGGCGGCAAAATCATTACCGTTCCGTCGCCTTCATCCGGGTATATCAAATACATAAAGGCATTATGCGCGATTCTCCGAGAGAACAAGTATAGTGCAGTGCATTCTCACACCATGTTCAATTCGGGGATAAACCTGCTGATTGCGAAGCTGAACAGAATTCCGGTGCGAATTGCTCACTCCCATACGACCAAGACTGAAACCCATGTATCCTTGGTTCAAAAAGCATACGAGCAAATCATGCGAGGATTGATTCTGTATTCTTCAACAGACCTTTATGCATGTGGCGTGGAGGCCGGAGAGTGGCTTTTTGGCTCCCAGCCATTTTTCAAGCGTGGTCATGTGATCCATAATGGAATTGATTCCGATAAGTATGTTTATTCAGAGGAAAATCGCGCCAAAATAAGGGCTCTGTACGGTTTCTCACGAGACAACCTGGTTATCGGTCATTCCGGTACACTTATTCCCTTAAAGAATCAAGAGTTCTTAATTCGGCTTCTACCAGATATTCTTCGCCAGAACTGGAATGCACGTTTGATGTTTTTGGGCTCCGGAGATGACACCGAAAAGCAAAAACTGATGAAAATAGCTCAGGAGCAGCACGTTGCAGAATATGTGACTTTTTGTGGCGGAGTTCTGAATGTAAATGAGCAGCTCTCTGCAATGGATGTATTTGCTTTTCCGTCATTACGAGAAGGTACACCACTTGCATTGATCGAAGCACAGGCTAACGGTTTACCCTGCATCATCTCCGAACGCATTCCGGGTGATGCAGTGCTTACAGATTTAGTGCATATTGTCCCATTGAGCAAAAAGGAAGACTGGGTAAACAGCATATTACACGTTCATCGGAATCATCCCAAGGAATACGCTGCTCAAATAACAAGGGCTGGCTACAGCATAAACATTTCTTTTCTCCCGCTATACACTCGCTATAGAGGAGAAAGTCTTCGCTTACGATCTGCAATCAGCTTCTCTTTCGATGATGCACGAGGAGACAACACCCTTGTTTTTGATAACATATTGAACTCTCATGGATTTCCTGCCACTTTGAATGTAACCACAGGTTATGTAGATGGAACTTGTCCGCCAGAATTGAGTCCCAGTCGAAAGCCTGCCATGAGGAAAGAAGATATCGTACGTCTTTGGAGAAGTGGAATGGTCGAAGTTGCCTTACACGGCGACAAACATATAAACACCGTTAGCGATGCAGAAGACTGCAAGAACAAACTGACAGCCTGGTTAGGCGATTCAGCAGAGTTCAAGTATGGATTTGCAAGCCCCGGCTCAGGCATGTCATTAAAAGACTTTCGCTCTCCTGCTTTTGAGACATTTCGCGCTTCCATTCTTTATATGCGCACCAGTTTCCGGATACGCTCTTTTGCTTCCATTCGCGTACTGAGCCGGAAAATAGGAAGGATCATCCATCTTCCCATTCTCTATCAAATTGCATATGGAGACACCATCATGCGTTGGCGTGATGGAAAAATTGTATACAGCATTCCCGTAATGAAAGATACAACTGTTGCACAACTCAAGGCTATTTTACGACTTTGCATAAAGAGAAACGGGAAACTGATACTGATGTTTCACAGCATTCTTTCAACTACCGCAGGTGAAGATAATTGGACTTGGAACCAGAAAAAATTTATAGAACTATGTGAATGGATCCAGCTTCAAGTGAAACGCGGAAAACTGGAAGTTCTAACGACAGCTCAGCTATTAGATCGGATCGAATAGAGAAAATCTAACCATCTACTTCTTTCTCTTTTCCCTTAAGCTTGCTTCCATCGCTTACGGAGAAATCATTTTGAGGTCTTTTAATCGCGGTTTCGTCACCATAGCCACGGGTAAGGATCATTACTATCGGCTGGCCAGGAACCTACTTTATTCCTATCGGCTCAATGCTGGTTCTTTCCCTTTTGCGATCATCTGTGATCGGGAAAATGAATACACTGCAGAGTTTGACAAGGTTGTCCGCATGGAGGATCCGACTCACAGCTATCTGGACAAGCTGCGGCTCTTTGATTGTCTTCCTTACGAGGAAACGATCTTTATCGACGCAGACTGTTTGGTATACGGAAATATCGACCGCTGGTGGGACCTTTTTGAACATGCAGATGACTGTTCTGTTTTCGGCTGTGCCTATGAAGATCTGTCCACAGACCGAGGTTGGTTCCTTACCGATGGCATGAAGGAATACAAGGCACGAATCCATTTCGTTCCCAGCTTCAGTGGAGGCGTTTATTATCTTCGAAAAACGGAGGCATGCCGGCAGGTTTTTGAGATTGCAAAAGAAGCGGTCGCCCATTATCATGATTACCCATTTGCGATATTCAAAAACCCTGCTGATGAGCCTGTGATCGCACTGGGCATGGCAGTTATGAATTGTCGCCCAGTGGAGTGTCAAGACGTATCGCTCTATTCTTATAAGCGAAATACGAGGGCAGATATCGCTGTTCCATATGCAAAATGGTTTCGCAATGGTGTCTGGATCCCAAGTATTCTGATCCACTGGGGCAACTTTGGTACGATGAAAGCCTTCTATCTGTCAGAGTCTGCCAAGGTGCGCTGGAAAATGCGGGGTAAATCAACACACAGTTTTCTTTGGCTTCTATTATTCCGCTTTAAACTGCTTTATTATGTTCTGCACATCTGTGATTTGATTACACTTTTCAAACGGATCAAAAGGCGGATCCGAATCAGGCTGAAAGACTTGCGAGGAAGACATGCTAAAAGTACTTTTCTTTATTGAGACGCTTGTAGGCGGAGGCGCAGAAAAAGTGCTTCGTGACCTTGTGAATCACATGGACCAGGAGAAGTTTGATATCACGGTACAAACTGTATGGCCCTGCGATGCAACTAAATATCTTGTTCCCGGGATACGCTACAGATCCATGTACCCTTCTGCAAGCAAGATCAACCAGCTTCGATATCGGGCAGAGGCTGAATGTGGATTGGCATATCGTCTCCATATTAAGGACGACTATGACATCGAATGCGCCTATCTTGAAATGGGTGCAACCAAAGTGCTGGCCTCATCTACAAACAGAAGGGCCGTAAAACTTGCATGGGTGCATTGCGGCCTCACTGACGCAATGAAGGACTGGTCCTCGTATCAGGCAAAAACTGCTCCCTGGTACCAAAAATATGACTGCATCGTATGTGTTTCTCAAAGTGTGAAAGAATCGTTTGAGAAGATTTTTCCCTCTTCATTTCGGACCGAAGTCCTCTATAATGTTGTGGAAGATGACGTGATTCGTAAAAAAGCGGAAGAATCAATTCCGGGCCTGCAAAAGCGCAGAGCCACGCTCTTGGCAGTCGGAAGGTTCTCGCCACAGAAGAATTATGCAAGACTGTTAAAATCTCACGAGAGGCTTCTCCAGGAGGGAGTCGCTCATGACCTGTGGATTCTCGGTGATGGAGAACAAAGAGCTCAAATCGAGCAGTATATCCATGACCATGGACTGACCGACTCGGTCACGCTTTTCGGTTTTCAGCGCAACCCATATCCTTATATGAAAGCTGCGGACTTGATCGTATGTGCCTCCAATTTTGAAGGCTTTAGTACTGTTATTTCCGAAAGCACAATACTCGGAAAAGCAATTGTCACTACCGATTGCTCCGGGATGAGAGAAATCCTCGGCGACAGCGAATATGGACTCATTACTAAAAACAATGATGAAGCATTTTACCAGGGTCTGAAGAAAATGATTATGGACCCCGATCTTCAACAGGTATACGCTGCAAAAGCAGCACTTCGCGGCAAACAGTTTTCCATGCAAACATTGATAGACAGATCAGAAGCATTTTTATCAAGCCTTTCCGGTATAAAATCGAAGCACATTACTTGAGCTCTCTTCCTGTCAATGGATTTATTCACGGAGCATTTTGTTTGCCTGTGTCCATGCTCTCAGAAGAAAGCGAATTGATCTACCCTGTCTTGATCAAATCGCTACACTTTACGTCTTTGGTAAAACGCAGCCTTCAACCACGAAATAACATGAAGTTCCTTCATGAACACACAGTGAAAGGCCGGTTACGGAGAAACTATGCGAACATATACTACTTTACAGGTAATACTCCTTGCTGTTGTTATGCTAATCACCTTGATTTATGTCTTTGGCACACAGCATCGCAGTCAAAAGAAGATCTGTGTTGCTGCGGTCACGATCGTGATGACCCTGTTCAGCGGTCTGCGCAGTTGGTGGATGGGCGACTTGATCAAGTACTACACCTTGTACTTGCATTGCACCGGTCCGGACTGGCAAGAATATGTATACAGCAAACCAACAAATATCGGCATTCGTCTCTTTTTTCACTACGGGAATCTGTTCGGTCTTTCGTATGAAGCCTGTCTATTTCTTATCGCTGCCTTCACAGCCATTACACTGGGAGTGCTGATTTACCGTTACTCTCCTTCGCCTTACTGGAGCTATTTGATCTATATCGCCATGGGCTTTTATCTCTTTAGCTTCAGTGGCTTAAAGCAAACAATCGCCATGGGTTTTCTCTGCATGGCCATGCTGGGACTTCTTGAGGGGAAATTTTTACGTTTTCTTCTGTGGGTTTTGCTCGGCTCACTGTTTCACGCACCGGCGCTGATTTTCCTTCCCGCCTACTTCTTGGCAAGGAGACGGCCTGATTTGTCGTACGGACTCATGCTGCTTGCGTTACTCGCTCTTGTGTTTTTCTTCCGAAATCGCATCGTTGAATTACTGGCAGAATTGTATTATGATGAGGAAGAGACGTTGGAGATAACACAGCGTGTGGGCGGACGTTTTTTGATGATGCTGTTCATTCTTGCCGCAGGGTATTACCTCCGCCCGCTTCATGCGCACGACAGGATTTACGGTTATGTTTTCAACACCATGGTCCTTGCGGCTGCTTTGCAGACCTTTTCCATCTATGACAACAACTATACACGTCTGACAGACTACTACTATCAGTTTGTCGTTTTATATATCCCGATGATGCTGCAGACCGGTGAGTCGCAGGCTCGCTTCATGCCGGAGCGAAAACATGAAATTCTGTATCATTCCAAAGACCTGTATCTCATTCTGGGTCTGGCCGTCACCGCGTTTGCTCTTTGGTATTACAACAGCCTGGTAGATGCTTCCTACTTGTTTTTAAAGGATTTCAAATTCATCTGGGAAATCGACCCGTATGCCCTGTATGGTACATAACGAAAGGACAATATCATGAGATTCAGTCTGATCGTTCCGGTATACAATTGCAATGGGGCTTTGCCGGCCTGTGTTGAAAGCATTCAGCATCAGACGCTCGATGATTTTGAGTTGCTTTTGGTAGACGATGGTTCGATCGACGGGAGCGGGGCTCTTTGTGATCTGCTGGCATCCCGGGATGATCGTATTCGCGTCTTTCACAAGGAAAACGGAGGGGCTTCCAGCGCAAGGAATCTCGGGCTGAAGCATGCGGACAGCGAATATATTCTTTTTATTGATGGAGACGACACGATTGAGCCGAATCTGCTGGAGCAGATCTCTCTTAATCTGTCTGCCGCTGCTCCTCAAATGCTGATCTTCGGCATGGCCTTCGATTATTACAGCGATGCCGGACGCTTGGTAAGAACCAACGATTTGAGTGTAAAGCACAGCGGGTCTTTCTCTGCCGACGAGCTGCTCACTTCCTTTTCGGAATTCTTTAACGACAATGCGCTTTCCAGTGCGTGCAATAAGGTTTTTTCCGGGGTCATTCTCAGGGAAAACGGACTTCTCTTCTCTGAGAATATGACACTGTATGAAGATCTGGATTTTGTATTGAGATATCTGCTCAATTGTGATCAGATCACATGTATGGATCGAGTCTTTTATCATTACAGGCTTCCTTTGCAGTCACCTCATGTCAACAAAAGAGTACTGGTCCTTGAAGATCTCCAACACAACCTGGCCCAACTGTCCCAACCGGTTTTGTCCTTAAGGTCACAGAATGCAGCGCAGAGAACTGCAGATTTATGTGCAGAGCTATATGACATGCACTTGATGACCGCTTCCTATTCACCCGCTGAACTGAGCAGAGCTGTCATGGCGATGCGCGATAGCACCTTCATTTCGTCTTTCTCGCAAATCGGAATCAGTCCCTCTGATTCGGCCAGCCCCTCGTGGACTATGATCCGTGACGGCTCAGTACGGGAATTATACTTTTCCCTGATGCGAAGAAAGCTCATCCGGAAAGCAAAGTTTTTCGTCAAAGCCGCACTCAAAAAAGCAGGATTCTATCACTGATACTAATTATGAAAGAAATTGAGCTTCAAGAACTGCAGCAGATCGAACTGGATCTGCTGCTGGCGCTGGATAGTGTATGCAAAAAGCATCGGCTTCGCTATTATCTGGACGGCGGAACGCTGTTAGGTGCCATCTGCTACGATGGCTTCATCCCTTGGGATGACGACATCGACATCAAGATGCCGAGGCCGGATTATGAAAAGCTGTTAGGCCTGCAGAAGGAATTCCCATCCCATGTATTACTGGATATGCCGCGGAAGGATCACTGCGAATACGCCTTTCTGAAGCTGGTCGACTGCCGCACGATCTTGGAAGAGCAAAACGGGGAACGAGTCAAGCGCACCGGTGTTTATCTCGACGTGCTCCCAATGGATGGACACCCAAAGGATCCTGAGCAATGCAAGAAGCATTATGCTGAGCTCAGCCGCTTAAACAGTCTGTTTCACGCGTCTTTATCCAACTATTCCCAAATGCTTCACTCCCCATCGCTCGCCACGAGAGCAAAGGGGCTCGTTTACAGCAAACTGTATTCTCCCTGGAAGCTGTATCAGCGTCTGTCGCATACCGCCATGCAATATAGATACGATGACGCCGAACAAGTCGGCTTGCTGGTTGAAGGCGTTCCTGTTCGGGAGCGCTTTGAGAAAAGCTGGCTGGAACCTCCCGTCATGATGCTGTTTGAAGGGCACCACTTCCCCGCTCCCAATGAAGCCGAAAAGCATTTGAGCATCTTTTATCGCAAGCCGATCTCCAGGAAGCTGTATTATCAAAACCTTCCGAGGATCAATTCTGACCATCACCACCGTGTTTACTGGAAGGAGTAAACGTATGGGCTTTCATCTGAAGCATATCAATAAATATCAACGGTGGGTCAAGAAGAACCTGGCCGCCTATCGCGATAACCGCCGATTTGATCCGACCTATGCGAAAAACGATCTTGCACTTTCCACCGCGCAGCTGCTGCAGAAGCCTGCCATGATCGACCATGCTGCCCGACGGAAACACAAGTGGGTGCTTGCTTACATGGAAAAGCACTGTTCCGAGACGATCCGCAAATACCGGGATCTGCCTGCTCCGGAAAATCTTTGGCAGCCGCAGCGCGATCCAAAGATCTGGAGTATGTGGTGGCAGGGAGAAGAAACCGCTGACCCGCTCTTTCAGATGTGCATCAACAGCGCCAGGCTTCACACGCATCAGCCTGTTCTTACGCTGACCAAGGATAACTACAGGATTTATTTTGAGATCCCGGATTATATCCTTCAAAAGCATGCCCAGGGCAAGGTCATGATCCAGCATATCTGCGATCTCATGGTGGTGTCGATTCTTGCTGCGGAAGGCGGTTTCTTCACCGGAGCCACCGTGTGGTGGTCTCAGGACGCGCCAGACGGCGTGCTGAACGCTCCATTCTATACCTGCCGCGCTGTCTCAAACAGTCAGGAAAACATGTCCCGCTCCCGCTGGGTTGGTTATGTGATGGGCGGCAACAAGGAATTCCCCCTCTTCTCCTTTGCGAGAGACTGCCTCTTGGAATACTGGGAGAAGTGCGATCACGCCGTGGATTATCTGATGCTGGACTATGTATTTGAGTTGGCCTATCAGAACATCCCGTGTGTGAAAGAAATGATCGATTCTCTTCCGGAGCAAAACAACATGCTCCGCAACGAGCTGATTATGCATCTGGGCGATCCCTATGACGCAGAGACCTTCCGCCGCTACACCGAGGGCGACACTTTCCTCTATAAACTCTCCTGGAAGTTTGGAAAAAAGAATTCGTCCTTTTCCGATGGTAGGCAGACGAATTATGGCCATATGCTTGAAGATACAGAACACATACAGAAAACGTGAAAGCGTGCCAGGAGGCTATCTATGTCTATTGTCGGCAGAGAAAAGATAAAGAAGGACTTTCCATTTCTTGCAAAGATAGTCAGATGGATAAAGAGGCGGAGAAACGAACTCCGCGCTTTGCCCCGACACATAAAAAGGAAACTTGCTCGAAACGAAAATGCCCGTTTCCATCATGGAAAAATCAAGGTTGTTTTTATCTGTCAGTATATCCCGGCCTGGAGTAAAAACAAGCAATTGTATGAAACTCTCCGCTGCGACGATAGATTCGAAACTACACTCCTATGCATTCCAAACCGGATCAGTGCAAATCAACTGAAGGATCCGGAAGATCTGTCAAATGATACCTATGCGTATTTTTCCGAGCATGGATACAAAGACGCTGTAAACGCTCTGATTGGGAGAAACGAATGGTTCGATCTGAAAGCGCAGCATCCCGATTTTGTGATATGCAATCGGTATGACAGACCGATGCCAGTATTGTATACTTCATCGGAATTATCAAAGTATACCAAGATCTGCATGATTCTTTACAGCGGTATTGCATTGCTTCGAGTAGATGAATCCTTATTTGACAAACAATTTGCCGCGAACGCATTCTGCTTTTTTGCAGAATCCGAAGGGAAAAAGAGAGAACTCTTTCGTTGGAACAGAATTTTGTATAAGCTTGGTTTGAGCAATGCCGTATGCTGTGGTATTCCCGCCGTCGAAAATGCTTACCTGGCAAAGCAGGATCCCTGTGAAACCTGGGTTTTTTCACAGAACAGCTTTCGTGCCATCTATGCGCCCCGCTGGACGGACAATCCCACATGGGGCGGATCGAGCTTTCTGAAGTATCGGAATACATTCTTTTATATTGCGGATCATCACCCGGAGATTGCCGTCCTGGTCCGTCCTCATCCTCTGATGTTTGACTACTTCGTAAGAAGTGGGCTGATGATGGAAGAGGATGTCTTGACCTACAAGGAGCAGTGCAGACTTCGCCAGAATATCCAGATCGATGAAGCCAAGGAATATCATGCGACGTTTTGGCATTCCAGTGTTTTGATCTGTGACTTCTCCAGCATAATTGTGGAGTATTATGTGACAGAAAAGCCGATTATTTATCTTGCATATGACGCAAAAATAGAGTATACGGAAATGATGCGCGCAATGCTCAGTGGCTGCTATATAGTAAACGACGGGCAAGAGCTTGTAAGCACCTTGGAAAACCTTGCAAAAGGCGAGGATCCGCTTGCGGAGAGGCGTAAGGAAGTATTATCGCAATATCTTATTGGAGAAGGCAATGCCTCGCCGAGTGAGAACATGAAACACTTCCTGCTCGACAAATACGCTGACTGATTCTTTCGGTTAAGACAATTCGATCTTTCAGAAAGAACGTGTGAAGATATGAAAAGAGTAATCACATATGGCACATTTGATTTGCTGCACTATGGGCACATCAATCTGTTGAGAAGAGCAAAGCAGTTAGGAGATTATTTGATTGTTGCCCTTTCAACGGATGAATTCAACTGGGACGAAAAGCATAAAAAGAGCTATTTTTCCTATGAACAGCGCAAAACTCTGCTTGAAGCGATCCGGTATGTCGATCTGGTGATTCCCGAGAGATGCTGGGAACAAAAAATCACGGACATTCATGACTATCATGTCGATGTTTTTGTCATCGGAGATGATTGGTTAGGACAATTCGACTTCTTGCAGGATGAGGGCGCTCAGGTCGTCTACCTTGAACGTACTCCGGAAATCAGCACAACGCTCATCAAAGAGGATCTACATCGTTAATCAACCACTTAGTCAGCCTTTGTTTTTTCGGGCACATCCATTATTTGAGGGAAGCAGTATGAACTATCAAATTATCCCCATCAAGACAATTGATTCCGGTTATGCCGGAAAACTCTCGTTTTTCGAGGATTCCCGTGACATACCGTTTGAAATCAAACGGATCTACTATATCCATGGCGTTCCCGAAGGCTCTCAACGCGGAGGACACGCCCATATTGCATTGCGGCAGATCCTGTTTTGCCCGTATGGATCAATCGAGATCATTCTGGATGACGGTCACAAACGTGAGCGCGTTTTGTTGGACGATCCCTCCAGAGGTCTGGTGATTGGGCCGGGCCTCTGGCGGGAAATGATTTGGCACAAGGAGAATTCTGTTCTTTGCGTCGCTGCATCCGAGTATTATGACGAGAAAGATTACATTCGTGACTATAATACTTTTATTCAGTATGTGAGAGAGGGGAAAATCCATGGTTGAGTTCACCAGTCTAAAGCGGCAGTTTGATCTCTATGCGCCGGAATACGAGGAAGCGCTGCTGCGCGCGGCGCGTTCCGGGTGGTACATTCTCGGCAATGAACTGCAACAATTTGAAGAGCAGTTCGCGGCATATCTGGGCATGCAATACTGTGTCGGGGTAAATTCCGGCATGGATGCGCTTATTCTTGCCGTCAGGGCACTGGGCATCGGGCCGGGAGATGAAGTCATCGTTCCTGCCAATACCTATATTGCCAGTGTACTTGGCATAACGGAAAACGGCGCGACGCCTGTCTTTGTTGAGCCGGACACCTTCTTCTGCCTGGATGCAGACAGGATCGAGGAGGCGATCACCGAAAAGACAAAGGCGATCCTCCCTGTCAATCTTTACGGGCAGGCCTGTGATCTGGAGCGAATCTGCGCGATCGCCGAGAAACACGGCCTTTACGTGATCGAAGACTGCGCCCAGTCTCATGGTGCCGCGCAGAACGGGCGAAAAACCGGAACCTTCAGCACCATCGCCTGCTTCAGCTTTTATCCCACAAAGCCTCTCGGCGCCCAGGGCGACGCAGGAGCATTGGCAACAAACGATCCTGTTCTTGCCGACAAACTGCGTAAGCTGCGCAACTACGGAAGCGGAAAGAAGTACGTTAACGAGCTTGTCGGGATCAACAGCAGGCTGGATGAATATCAGGCTGCGGTCCTGCAGGTCGGCCTGAAGCACCTGGATGAGGGCAACCGGTATCGACGCCAGATCGCGGAGCGTTATCTGAATGAGATTAAAAATCCTTTGGTAACGCTGCCCAAAACGCGGGAAAATTGTTTCCATGTCTATCACGTGTTTGCAGTCCAGTGCCAGCAGCGGGACGAGCTGCAGGCTTTTCTGCTGGAGAAGGGCGTTAAGACGCTCTGTCACTATCCCATTCCTCCCCATCTGCAGGAGTGCTATTCCTATCTGGGGCATAAAGAGGGGGACTTCCCGATCAGCGAGCGAATGGCCAGGCAGGAACTGAGCCTTCCCATTTATGTAGGCATGCCCATGGAGGAAGTTAACCAGGTCATTGAAGCAATCAATGCTTTCCAAGGGGTGTGAAGCAGTGCAGATCCATTTGAGACCGCTGCGGAGCGGAGATGCTCCGCTGATGCTGGAATGGATGCAGGACCCGTCCATCGCCTGCTTCTTCCGTTTTGACGCCGCCTCGATGACGGAGGAAAAGTGCAGAAGCTTTATCGCTTCCGCCAACGCAGATCCTGACAGTCGCCACTACGCCATTGCCGACGAGCAAGACTGCTATCTCGGGACGATCAGCCTGAAGAACATCCGGGACGGACGCGCGGAATACGCCATCAGCACAAGAAAATGTGCCCATGGCACTGGCGCTGCCATGCAGGCCACAAGAGAAATTCTGCGCATCGCCTTTGATGAGCTCGGGCTCGATGCGGTCTATCTCAATGTCTTAACAGAAAATCTGCGTGCAAACGCCTTTTATCGGAAAGCAGGCTTTTGCTTCACCCATGCCGAACAAGACACCCTTGAGATCCGAGGCGTGAAAAAAGATCTCAACTGGTATGAAGCAACAAAAGCTGATTGGTCGCTTCTCATCAGCAAGTTGCCAATTTATCAAGCGGTTCCTTTAGTCTCTTGTATTATTCTCAGTTATAACAGTTTTAATTATCTGTTTGATGCAATTCGCTCTGCATTAATACAATCTTATCCGAGGATAGAGCTACTTATAACCGATGACGCCTCATTAAGCTTTGAAGAGTATAAACCGCAGCTTGAAAGCTTTATTAAATCCATGGCAAAGTGTAATATTGAACGCTTTTTGATTAATCATCACGAAGATAATGTGGGAACCGTTCGTAATATTAATTCAATGTTGGAAATTGCAAAAGGAGACTATTATTTCCCTTTATCAGGAGATGATGCCTTTTTCGACAATGATGTGTTCAAGCGAATTATTCAAAAGTTTTTAGATACCAACGTAGATTTTATGTCATGCAGCAGGATGCGGTGCGACCTTGATTTGAATCCTATTGAGATCATTCCCAACGAGAGGAGCCTAAAACAAATCCGTTCTCTGGACACAGCGGAAAAACAGTTTCGTTCTTTTGCTGTATTTGGATTTCATGACATTGCTTCCGGAAGTGCAATGTATTATAGCAAGAAAAACCTTCAAAGAATGGGGTACATGGATGAGTCTTATCGGCTTTGGGAGGACGGCCCACGACTTACTGCGTACGTTAAAGCAGGGCAGATGATCCCCACTGCATTTGATATTGTCTCTATTCGATATCGAGATGGAGGAATCAGTAATGTTGCCCCTGGGAGTTCTCCGGCAAAGATCATACTTGGTAATGATCACCTTCATTTTATTGAATCTGTACTTATCCCAAATAAAAAACATCTGAGTTTAAAGGCTAGAAGAAAATGGATGTTCTGGTATTATTGGGACACGTCAGAAAAGAATAGGGATAGATTGTATCTCCTATTCAAGTACCCTGAAAAGGCCTTTTTGATTCTTCTTAAAAAATTATGTAAAAAATCAATCCGATGATTTGAATGCTTTCAAAAGGATGTAAGTTGAAATGCCTGAGTTATCGATTATTGTCCCTGTATACAAAAAGGAGCCATATCTTTCAAAGTGTATCGATAGCATTCTCTCTCAGGTCTTCACGGATTTCGAGTTGATTTTGATCGATGACGGATCTCCAGACCGTTGCGGCAAAATCTGCGACAAATATGCAGCTCTTGACGAACGTATCATCGTCATACATCAAAACAATCAAGGCGTCAGTGCTGCACGTAATGCGGGGTTGCGTGTTGCAAAAGGCAACTATTTAGCGTTTGTTGACGCAGATGATTGGGTTTTGCCTGATATGTACGAAAAAATGATCCATGAGGCGAAAAGCTCCAAATCTGAAATTGTAGCCTGTGGAATCCGCGTGTGGTCAGATGAAGGAGTATACCTGCGAGACATTTTACAGGAGCAGCGTTTCTATGACCAGAAGCAACTCGTGGAAGAGCTATTTCAGACGCCGGATCAATTGGGCGGAACATGTTGTAATAAAGTGTTTCGAAGAGATGCCGTTTTAGATGTGTTCTTTCCAAGTGATATTCACATGTGTGAAGACAGAATGTATCTATTTCAATGCTACAGAAGATCCAGGAGTTGTATCAAATTATCTGAATCATATAGTCAAGTCACGGAAAGTGTAAATAGCGCTACACGAGCTCACAGCGTCTCACCCCTATTCGAAATCATATCCAGCAGTCGGATGATGATCAAAATGGCCTATCAGCATTCTAAATCACTAGGAGCTCTGGCAACTCGACGATATATTGATGATGGGATCCGCTATATGAGACAAATCAAGTCTCTAAAAAAGGAGACCAAAGAACGATGCACCGGCAGACTGATTAAGCTCTACTGTAACCTTGCTTTGACAATTATCAGTTGCTATCTTGGCAGAAAGTTGCCGCAAGCTGTTCTCAATGGATATACATTTGCCTTGCTCCAGCTATGATTATGCCCCAGTGCACTTCAAAAGCGCTCTTCTAAGAATAATTACTACAAAGGATTTTTTCTATAAGTCATTTCCTGTTTATCGGAACAAATCAAGTGATAACATTTTTGAATCCGCTGACAACTGATTGCAGGAGTGTATGTACGCTCTGGATTATAACAATTTCAGGCTTATTTCACTATAAAGGTAGCTAAAAAATGGAAAAGAAACTAAACGATCGCGCCAGAATCATAATAAACAAGTTCAATCAGATAAGACTAAAGAATAATACCTTCAGCATCATTGCAAGTAATTGTAATGGGGCATGTATTACTCATGATTTGGGACAAGAATTTCGTTCCCCGTTTGTAAATCTTTGGATGTATCCTAATGATTTTATCAAGTTTCTTCAAAGCCCGAAAGAGTATTTAAAATCTGATCTTATTTTTTTCGATGCTGAGAAACCATACCCCGTTGCAAAAATAAATGACATTACTCTATTTTTTCAGCACTACCAAACCGCAGAAGAAGCTTCTTCATCATGGCACAAAAGGTTAGTACGAATCAACTGGGACAACGTTTTTATCATGATGACAGACAGAGACGGATGCACTTATGAAATGCTGGAAGCATTTGATCGATTGCCTTACCAGAACAAAGTAGTTTTTACCCATCTGCCATATGAAAACATTGCTTCAGCTTTTTATATTCCCGGATTTGAGAGTCAACCATGTGTTGGGGTTCTAAGTGAATACACAAATCGAATCATCGGGCAAAAGGGATATGACGCTTTTGACTATGTAAAATGGCTAAACGGAAATAGAACATAAAAGAGGTACACAAGTGGATCAACAATTCACCACCGTGATCACCCCCAAAAACGGGTGGTTCGATATCAACCTGAAGGAAGTCTGGAAATACCGGGATCTGATCACCTTGTTTGTGCGGCGCAGCTTTGTGTCGCAGTACAAGCAGACGATCCTGGGTCCAGCCTGGGCCTTTATTCAGCCTTTTCTCACAACGATCGTCTTCACGATGATCTTTGGCAATATCGCAGGTCTGGCTCCCGGAGGGATCCCTTCCTTTGTGTTCTATTTCTCCGGAACCATCCTATGGAGCTACTTCAGCAGCTGTCTCTCTCAGACGGCAAACACCTTTGTGGCGAATGCAGGAATTATGGGCAAGGTTTATTATCCGCGCCTCGTTACCCCGATCTCCACAGTTTTGTCGCAGCTGATCAGCTTTGGCATTCAATTCCTCTTCCTGGTCGTCTTCATCGTTTACTATACCCTTACCGGCCAGGGCGTTCATCCCAACTGGTGGATCCTGATGACGCCGGTTCTGCTGCTGCAGCTGGCCATGCTTTCCATGGGTTTTGGTGTGATCGTCTCCTCGGTCACGACCAAATACCGGGACTTGGCCAAGCTGGTGGGCTTCGGCGTCCAGCTTTGGATGTACGGCTCCCCTGTTGCCTATGACATGTTCAGCATGGCTGCCTTTGCCCCCGGCGGCAAATGGCACACGCTGTATATGTGCAACCCGGTCACAACACTCATCAACCTGTTTCGCTATGCCTTCCTGGGCTTTGGCGAGGTTGAATGGGAGTTTTATGGGATCGGCTGGATCACGACCGTGGTCATTTTGTTCTTCGGTGTTATCCTGTTCAGCCGCGTGGAAAAGACCTTCATGGATACGGTGTGAGGAAACAGCATGAATGAACTTGCAATAAAAATTGAACATGTATCCAAGGAGTACCGACTTGGCACGATCGGTGGCGGCACCCTGAAAGGTGATCTGCAATCCTGGTGGGCCCGCAAGCGCGGCCAGGAGGATCCTAACAGCAGGATTGGAAGCGCGCCGAAAGGAAACATCGGCGATCGATTTCTGGCTCTGGACGATATCAATCTGGAAGTCAAAAAGGGCGAAGCCTTAGGAATCATAGGGCATAACGGTGCCGGGAAATCCACTCTGCTGAAACTGTTGTCCAGGGTCACCGCGCCAAGCGAGGGAAATATCTCCATCAATGGGCGCATTGCCTCCATGCTGGAGGTCGGCACCGGTTTTCATCCTGAGCTCACCGGCCGGGAAAATGTCTACATGAACGGCGCGATCCTGGGTATGACGAAGGCTGAGATCACAAAGAAATTTGACGAGATCGTGGCCTTTGCCGAAATGGAGAAATTCATTGATACCCCTGTGAAGCGCTATTCCTCCGGCATGTACGTCAAGCTCGCATTTGCTGTTGCTGCCCATTTGGATTGCGAAATCATGATCATGGACGAAGTTCTGGCTGTTGGCGACCTAGCTTTTCAGAAAAAGTGCCTAAACAAGATGCGTGAAGCAGCAAAAGCACAGGGTCGCACGGTCTTGTATGTTAGTCATAATATGAATACAATTCGACAACTATGTGACCGATGTGTTGTGCTTGATCATGGCAAGATCATTTTTGATGGCGAAGTTGAAAATGCTATTTCAATTTACATGAACAGCAGGAAAAAAAGTGATACTTTTCTTTCATATGATAGCTATATTCGCCCGGGCTGGCTAAGGCATAAACTAATCAACGTTCTCTCGGCAGAGTTTCTTGGGAAAAAGAATGCTGTATTTGACAACAACGAAACAATGCGCATTCAATTTCATTGGAAAAACATATACAACGTAAACAATCTTTGCTTACGCCTAGAAGTATGGACATTAGATGATGTAGCGCAAGCCTCCTATGTCTTAAATTCATTCTATTCTGGGAAAGCCTCTGAATATGTGAATTGTAATGTGGAACTAGATATCTCGCAGTTTATGCCAAGTGATTATAAGTTTTTCTTTACTTTTTTTCATAAGGATCGGTTTGGGAATAATGAAGACATAGACTGTGTGCCTGGGTTAGGATTTGAAATCAATACCGTTTCTTCCGACAGTCGCGAGAGTATTATTTGGAGGCCAAAAAACTGGGGTTATCTGAAAATGCCGGATTCAGCTATTATTTCACATACTGTCAGTGAAGAGTCAATTGAGGAGTAGTATAATGCCTCTCATTAGTGTTATCGTACCTGTATACCAGGTAGAGCCCTATCTCCATCGCTGTGTCGACAGTATCCTCGCGCAGACTCTCACCGACTTCGAGCTGATTCTGGTGGACGACGGAAGCCCCGACAACTGCGGTGCGATCTGTGACGAATATGCAGCAAAAGACAGCCGGATCCATGTGATCCACCAGGAAAACGGCGGTCTCTCCGCTGCACGCAACGCCGGGATCGACTGGGTCTTTGCCCACAGTGACAGCCAGTGGATCACATTCGTAGACAGTGATGATCTGATTCAACATGAGATGTTGGAAGTCATGCTTGATTGCGTGCTCAAAAACAGCGCAGATATATGTGTATGCAAACTGCAAATCTTTGAATCAGAGAATGACATAAAGCCATTCACCGGTAATTGTTCTTCCACTATTCTATCCAACCGCGCCGCTTGTATGCGCTTATACGATAATGACGGTGCCAACATGACAGTTTCCTGTGCAAAACTGTTTCGACGTACTCTATTTTTCAATCTCAGATTTCCAAAAGGAAAGCTACACGAAGATGAAGCAACAACATATCGGGCGCTCTATAGTGCCAATCAAGTTGTTGATATAAAAGCACCATTCTACTGCTACCGTGTTAATCCTACTAGCATTATGAACTCCGGCTTCTCAGCAAAACGTTTTGACGCCCTGGAAGCGCTAGAAGATCGCAAACGATTCTTTCAAGAAAAAGGCGAAGCCGAACTCATTGACAAAACTTCTTGGGCGTATCGGACCACTCATGCAAAGCTGATCGTATTTGCTTTTGCTTCCGGCAAAGAAGATGAGATTCCGAATCAATATCGGCTCAGTTTAGGGAATGCGCTCCGTTGTCTGCGCAAAGAACTTAGTGATGATAAGTATACCTACTATTTAGCTAAGATACATCCCAATTGGCTCCTTCCTCATGCATACCTGCGCAAAATCAAGAAGATCCTGCATATTCCGTGCCAGTAAAGGAGAACGCCCATGAAAGGAATCATCCTCGCCGGTGGGGCCGGGACGCGGCTCTATCCCCTGACGCTCGTGACCAGCAAGCAGCTGCTGCCGGTCTATGACAAGCCTATGATCTTCTATCCCCTGTCCACACTGATGCTGGCAGGGATCCGGGACATCCTCATTATCTCCACGCCCCAGGACCTGCCCAATTTTGAACGGCTCCTGGGCGACGGCAGCCACTTTGGCCTTCGCTTGCGCTACAAAGTCCAGCCGTCTCCGGACGGGCTTGCCCAGGCCTTTCTGCTTGGCGAAGAGTTCATCGGTGACGACGCCTGCGCCATGGTGCTGGGCGACAATATCTTCTACGGCAACGGCTTCGGCAAGCTGCTCCGCGCCGCCGTAGCCGACGCGGAAGAAAATGGACGTGCCACCGTGTTCGGCTATTACGTGCCCGATCCGGAGCGCTTCGGCGTTGTGGAATTCGACGAGACTGGAAAGGCAGTTTCCATCGAAGAAAAGCCGAAAGAGCCCAAGAGCAACTATGCCGTTACCGGGCTTTACTTTTATCCCAAGGGGGTCAGCGAGCGGGCTAAGGAAGTCCGGCCCTCTGCCCGCGGAGAGCTGGAAATCACCACGCTCAACGAGATGTATCTGAAGGATGAATTGCTGGATGTACAGCTTCTCGGCCGTGGTTTTGCCTGGCTGGATACCGGCACGATGGATTCTCTGGCCGAGGCCACGGACTTTGTCCGCATGATCCAAAATCGACAGGGCATCGTGATCTCCGCGCCGGAGGAGATCTCCTTTCGCAACAAATGGATCGACACGGCAAGTCTTCTGGATGCGGCAAAGCTGTACGGAAAATCTCCCTATGGGAAGCACCTCCGTGATGTTGCGGAAGGAAAGGTAAGAGGATAAAGGAGAACTGCCATGACGATTCTGGTTACCGGCGGAGCGGGATTTATTGGCTCCAACTTCATCTACTATCTCCTGAAGGAGCACCCGGAGGACCGGATCCTCTGCGTCGACTGTCTGACCTACGCGGGCAATCTTTCCACATTGAAGGAAGCAATGGAGAAGCCGAACTTCCGATTTTTCAAAACCAATATCTGCGACCGCAAGGGTATTTATGAGATCTTTGAGGAAGAAAAAACCGATGTCGTTGTGAACTTTGCAGCGGAAAGCCATGTGGACCGCAGCATCGAGACGCCGGAGATCTTCCTGCAGACCAATATCCTCGGCACGCAAGTGCTGATGGACGCCTGCCGCAAGTACGGGATCCAGCGATATCATCAGGTTTCGACGGACGAAGTGTACGG
>JAEEGL013261447.1_pt1 | contig 21312 bp, 13 predicted proteins | sample 9134231 | NCBI WGS metagenome assembly JAEEGL01 (sample SAMN16246548, study PRJNA631951) | gut metagenome | biome: gut microbiome; feature: rumen; material: fiber-attached | host: Bos | place: Iran: Karaj | collected 2018-10
AAACTCATCCTCACCTGGACCAACCACTGCGACCTGATGCGCATCGACGGTGTGGGTCCTCAGTTTTCTGAGCTGCTTGAGGCTGCCGGTGTAGACACAGTAAAAGAGTTCCGTCACCGCAAGCCAGAGAATCTCCAGCCCAAATTGGTTGAGATCAACGAAGAGAAGAATCTGGTGAACCGTGTTCCCAGCCTGAAGGAAGTGGAGAAGATGGTGGCTCAAGCCAAGGAATTGGATCCCGTGATGGAATATTAATTCGCCGCAACATCTTTGAACCAAAGAATAATTCATAAAGCCCTGGGACAAGTCTCAGGGCTTTATGAATTTTATGGGTAAGGTAAAAGAGGACGTTTACTTTATTCTGAATTTGGCAGGCGACATGCCGAAATGCTCTTTTACGTATTTACCGAAGAAAGAAGCATTGGGAAAACCGAGCATATCGCTGACTTGCTTGATAGAATACTCAGTGAACTCGAGATAATACCGGATATCTACCATCACATGTTCGCGTATCCACTCGCTTGCCGTCTTGCCCGTGTTCTTTTTGCAGATAGTGGAAAGATATTTGGGAGTTATGCAGAGTTGGTCGGCATAATATTCCACCGTGTGGTATTTTACAGTAAGGCTATTGAGCAGGTCGAGGAACTGTTGGAAGAGGTTTTCAGACTGCCGATGTTGTTTCGTCATTTCTGTTTCAGGCACATTCAGTCTCAGGAATCCGCACAGTCCCAAGAAAGCGGCACGCATCAGGCTCTCAATGATATCTTTCTTATACGCCATGTCTTTCGGACCATTAATGACAGCATTTAGCATCTCATAAAATTTCTCCATAAACCCGATTTGCTTCTCTTCAAGATCCACCACATGCAGTTTATGAAGATAGAGCAATCTGGTCCATACGTTCATCTTCTCCCTTAGGAAAGCCTGCAGCAATCTTGGTGACACCACAATAACCCTTAGTTCGAAATCGGGACTTATCATGAAATTGTTTAAAGATGTATTAGGCGGCAAAATGAGCAACTGGTGTTCAGAAAACTCTACCGGAATGCCATTGAGATTTGCCTGCATTCTGCCTTTGCTGCAGAAAGCCAACATATTCATCTGCAGTATGGTGGCATCGGGTTGTGAGAGCAGACGGATATTGTCTATCATTACAAGATCCTCGTCCATATACTCAACCACAACACCATCAGCTTCCACCTGATTAGTCTGTGCAATCTGATTGAGCAGCTTTTCCTCTTTTTCCATATGATGACCAATTTTACTGTTCTGGATGCAAAATTCGGAATAAAAAAATGAAAAAACGCATAAGATGGTACAACAATAGACATATCAACCATATTAAGCGTATTTTAGAGCATAAAAAATAGCGAAAAAATAACCATCTTTGCAGTCGATTTCAGAATAAGTATTGATGTCATAATTATTAAGGAGTTCTTTGCTGCAGAGCATCCACATAAACAGAGAAAAACAAAACACAAATTGATAAAGGCATGAGAAATTGTACCAGCCTGCTCCTGCTATTGGCAGTCGTAATGATGACCAGTTGCATGGAAAAGCAAGAAAAAAAGGAGAAAGCCCCCACCCGTGTGAGCACCGAAGTAGTGGAAGCCACCGGAACGGCGGGCGGACAGACCTATGTAGGCATTGTAGAGGAAAATGAGGGGACGGCAGTGAGTTTCACCGGCATGGGAGCTGTGCGTCGTGTTTATGTGGAAGAAGGGCAACTGGTACGCCGTGGACAGTTGATAGCCGAGATGGACGACACGCAAGCCCGAAATGCCCTGAGTGCCGCCGAAGCCCAAATGACGCAGGCCAACGATGCCCTTCAGCGCTACGGACTGCTGCATGAGAACGGTTCGCTGCCCGAATCGCAATGGGTAGAAATACAGAGCAAGGTGGCCCAAGCCAAATCAACTCTTGAGATAGCGAAGAAGAATCTCTCCGACTGCAGGCTGACCGCCCCTGTGAGCGGCATCATCGGCCGTAAGCAAGTCTCGACGGGCGAGACCGCCATGCCCTCCCAGGCCGTAGTGACCATTTTAGACATCAGTACTGTGAAGGTGAAAGTATCCATACCAGAGACCGAAATGAACCGTCTGGGCAGCCGCACGCCCAGTACCATCCGTGTGGCCGCAGCCAATGTAGTCGCGACGGGCGGATACATAGAGAAAGGCGTTCAGGCCGACGCACTCACCCACACCTATGATGTGCGTATACGCGTTCAGAACGGAGCCCACCGCCTGTTGCCCGGCATGGTGGCCAACGTGACCTTCCACACGGGTACCGATGAGAGAGGTCCGGCTATCACGCTGCCCGTGACCAGTGTGCAGAAGAATGCTGGCGGCGCCCTGTTCGTATGGACCATCGATGCCGGGAACATCGCCCACCGCACCCCCGTGGAGATAGGCCGCACGGCGGGCAACCGCGTGGTTGTGACCAGCGGTTTGACTGCAGGACAGCGCGTGGTGGTGGAAGGCTACCAGAAACTGAGTGAGGGAACCCAAGTAGTGTATTGAAGAAAGTGCCATGGACAAGAAAATGAACTGGATGAGTTGGCCGCTCAACCACTACCCCATCACCCTGCTCATCGTAGTGATTCTGTTCGTACTGGGCATTTTCGGAATGCACGAGATGCCCAAAGACGAGTTTCCGCAGTTCACCATCCGCCAGGGAGTGGTGGTGGCCGTCTATCCCGGTGCCACCACTGAAGAAGTTGAGGCCCAAGTGGCCCGTCCGTTGGAGCGGTTCCTCTTCACCTATGGAGAGGTGAACCGGGCCAAGACCACCACGACCTCACAAAACGGCATGTGCCTTGTGATGGTCCGTCTTGACGACGATGTGAACAACAAAGACGAGGTGTGGAGCAAAATCAAGCACGGATTGGCGCTCTTCAAGCAGAGCCTGCCCTCCGGTGTGCTGGCTGTTGTGGCCAACGACGATTTCGGAAACACCTCAGCTTTGCTCATCGCCATAGAGAGCGAGCAACGCTCCTATCGAGAATTGCAGCACTACAGCGACCATCTTGCCGACCTTCTGCGACGCATTCCCTCTGTAGCCAACGTACGTCTATATGGTGAACAGAAAGAGCAGATTAGTCTGTATGTGGACCGCCACCGCCTTGAGGCCTACGGCATCGGTCAGCAAACCCTCTTCAGCAAGTTGCAGGAGCAAGGCATGACCACGGTAAGCGGCAGCGTTTCAGACACCGACCAACAGATACCCATCCACATCTCCCCCACCGAGAACACGGTAGAAGAGATATCCAACCAGATTATCTTCAGCGACCCTGCCACAGGCAAGGTGGTGCGTGTGCGCGACATAGCCTTTGTGAAGCGCGAGTATGACACCTCAGAGAGCTATATAGAGCAAGACGGGCATCCCTGCGTGCTGCTATCCTTAGAGATGACCCCCGGCAACAATATCGTGGAGTATGGCCGTGAGGTGGACAATGTGCTCGATGAAGCACGTTCCAACGACCTGCCAGAAGATGTGAAACTGACCCGTATCGCCGACCAGCCTAAGGTGGTGGGCCAGAGTGTGAGTTCCTTCCTCCGCGATCTGCTCATCTCGATGGCCATCATCATATTGGTGATGATGGTGCTGTTTCCGCTTCGTTCGGCCATTGTGGCCGCCCTCACCATACCGCTGAGCACCTTCATCTCCGTGGCCTTCATGTACATGGCAGGGATAGAGTTGAACATTGTGACCCTTGCCGCCCTGATTGTAGTGCTCGGTATGGTGGTGGACAACTCCATCGTGGTGATAGACGGATATCTTGAATACCTGGACAAAGGCTATGCGCCAAAGGAAGCCGCCATCACATCATCGAAGCAGTATTTCATGCCCATGATGCTTGCCACGCTGTGCATCTGCGTGATTTTCTTCCCCCTGCTGATCACGATGAAAGGTTCATTCAACGATGCCCTGCGCGACTTCCCGTGGACCATCACCATCAACCTGCTCGTGTCGCTTTTCCTCGCCGTGACGGTGATACCCTTCCTCGAGGTACTCATCATCAAACCCAAGACAGAAGAAGAGAAGGCGCGGCGCAAGAAACGGAGAGCCCTGACCGACGTGGTTCAAAACATCTACAACCACGTGCTGAAGTTCACCTTCCGCCACCCCTGGCTCACCATAGCAGGCGGCATCGGCATCGTGCTGTTGTCCTGCCTGTTGGTTACCACGCTGAAGGTGCGTCTCTTCCCCTATGCCGACCGCGACCAACTGGCCGTGGAGATATTCCTGCCCGAAGGCAAAGGACTGAGCGAGACCCAGCAGATAGCAGACACGCTGCGGGAAGCGATGCAGCGCGACCCACGGGTGAAGTGCGTGACGAGTTTCATCGGTTGCTCCTCACCCCGCTTCATGACCTGCTATGCCCCCCAGATGGCAGGCCCCAACTATGCCCAGTTTATCGTGAACACCATCTCGCAGGATGCCACGCTCGAGGTGCTGGCCGAATACCAGCCCCAATGGAGCGAGCGCTATCCCAATGCCTACATCCGCTTCAAACGCCTCGACTTCTTGGAGGTGCCTGAATTGGAATACCGCTTTTACGGTGAAGACATCGACTCGCTGCACACTGTGGCCGAGGAATTGATGGCAGAAATGCGCAAGATGCCAGAACTGGAATGGGTACACACCGACTATCTGCAACCCTTCCCATTGATAAATGTGGAACTCGACCCCGTGGCATCGGCCCAACTCGGCATCACCCGCACCACCGCCGCATTAGCGCTAAGCGCCACGAGCAATAACCTGCGTGTGGGGCAGATATGGGAAGGCGACTACGAGGTGCCCATCATCGTGAAGGATGATGCCGACATGACCTTCTCGGACATTGAGAACTTAGGCATCACCTTCCCCCTGTCGCTGCTGTCAGCCGGTTTCTCATCGGCCATGGGCGGTCAATACTCCGCCACCAATACCATTCCGCTTCGTCAGGTGGCCCAAGTGGAACCCAAGTGGAGCGAGAGCCGCATCTTGCACCGCGGCGGTGAGCGCTGCCTCACGGTGACAGCCCAATTTGCCCAAGGCGTATATGCAGCACCAATAGAGAACAAAGTGGCTGAGATTATGAAGCACGACATCCGTCTGCCCCAAGGTGTGCGCTCTGAAGTGGGCGGTGAGATAGAATACGACGGTGAGTCCCTGCCCCAGATACTCGGCGGCGTGGCTATCGCCATTGTCATCATCTTCTTTTTCCTGCTCTTCAATTTCAAGAAATACGGCATCACCACCGTGTGCATCTCCGCCCTTGGTCTGATGCTCCCCGGTGCCCTGCTCGGTCTGGCCATTATGAACCGCACTCTCGGCCTCACCTCGGTGATGGGTCTCATCACGCTGATGGGTATGATTATGCGCAACGAGATACTTATCTTCGAGCATGCCAACGACCTTGTACGAAAGTTTGTGGAGTCACATCCCCGCCCTGCCGTGGTGACAAAACAGCAGCGTCAAGACTACCGCAAGGCCTACAATGCCGCAGTGAAACAAGCCGCCATGGATGCCGGCAGCCGCCGCATGGTGCCCATCTTCCTCACCACCGCCACCACCGCAGTGGGCGTGGTGCCCATGATTATCGCCCAGTCATCGTTCTGGATGCCGGTGGGTGTGACCATCTTCGCCGGCGGTATCGGCTCGCTCATCATGGTTGTGACCATGCTCCCCGTTGTATATTGGAAAGTGAATTTGAAATAAGCGTCAAATTATCGTAAAAAAGTGGTGTAGTTTTTGATGAACACAGAGACACAGAGGCACAGAGTTAAAAAGCTGTGATGAGAAATAAAAATATCTATGTCACATTCAAACTTTTGCCAATTTATAATAATACGAAAAGAAAGTCATCATGAAAAGACCTTTCATCCTGTCCGCCCTCGTGGCATTGACCCTATCGGCATCAGCGCAAGAAACCGCCCTTCCCACACTTACCCTCCGGCAAGTGACCGATTCGGCTCTACAGAACAATGTGCGCATGAGCAAAGCCCGTCACGAGGTGGCATCCGCCACCGAGCAACGCAAGGAAGCCTATACCAAATACTTCCCCAATGTGAGCGGCACTGGATTTTGGTTCACCACCAACCGCGGCATGGCCAAAACGGACATCAATCCCGGCGAGATGATAGACCCCGCCTTAGGACAAGCCCTGGCCCAGTCGTTTCCTCCAGAAGCTCTGGCCGCCCTGGCCAACCCCACCAGTATGACGATGATGAAAAACGGTGTGATGGCTGGTGTAAGCGCCGTTCAACCCGTCTTTGCGGGCGGTCAGATTGTAAACGGCAACAAGTTGGCGCGTCTGGGCGAGGATGTGAGCCGCCTCCAGCTGCAACTCTCAGAAGACGAGGTGGAGAAGGCCACCGCCCAATATTTCTGGCAAATCGTTTCGCTACAGGAAAAGATGCGCACGCTCCAATCGGTAGAAGCCCTTCTCAATGACATACACAAGGATGTGAGCGTAGCCCTAAAAGCCGGTGTGATACTCCGCAATGACCTCCTGCAAGTGGAACTGCGTCAAAACGACATCGCCAGTCAAAAACTGAAGTTGCAGAACGGCCTTTCGCTGGTACGCATGCTGCTTGCACAATACTGCGGTTTGTGCGACACCACCTTCACCCTTGCCTACGACACCGCATTGTCCACTCCCGCCTTGCTGCGGAAAGATCATGAGCAGGCACTACCCGGCACCACCGCCTATCAACTGCTGAACAAGCAGGTGGAGGCTGCCGACCTGCAGCGCAAGATGGCCATCGGCGAGCAGATGCCATCTGTAGCCGTCGGTGCCGGCTACAACTTCCACAATATGCTCGAAAAAGACCATGCCTTCGCCATGGTTTTCGCCACGGTGAGCGTGCCCATTTCCGACTGGTGGGGCGGCAGCCATGCCATCAAGCGGAAGAAGATAGCGCAGCAGGAAGCCATAGAGCAGTTGACCGACAATGCCGAGTTATTGAAGATAGGCATGCAGAAAGCCTGGAACGATGTGCAGGAAGCCTACCAACAAACCGAACTGGCCCATAAGGGTGTGGAACAAGCCGAGGAGAACCTACGCCTGAACCGCAACTACTACCAAGCCGGTACTGTGACGATGACCACCCTGCTGGAAGCGCAACTGCTCTACCAGCAGGCACACGACAAGCAGACCGACACCTTCTGCGACTACCAGAACAAAGTGTTAGTCTACCGCCAAGCCGTGGGGATGTAGGAAAGAATCCACAAAGAATATGACAAACGAAGAGAACAAGCATTTTAACACTTACAAGAAAGGACTCGATCTGGATTTCCTGCACCAGTACTGCATGGTCCACGGGGAGAAGCGGACGATGGAGCGTGGTGAGGTACTGGAGGAAGCAGGTGAGCCGGCGCAGTGGGTAGCCTTTGTGGAGCGTGGATGTTTCAAATATGTGGTGCATAACGATGAAGAAGGGAAAGACTATTGCACAGGCTTTGCTTTTGAAGGCGAGTTTGTGGCGGACTTCCCTTACTGCCTTGACGGAGATGTGTCGGAGGTGACCATCGAGGCCGATATGCCCTGCGAGGTACGCATCATCAGCGGACGGGAAGTGCAAGCCCTGTTCGAGAGCGACACTGAGATAATGCTTACGAATGTGCAGTTGCTGAAGAACCTTTTCAAGATGGTCTATACCCGCGACCTCGACCACTACCGCTTCACGCCCCGTGGCAGATACAAACAGTTGCTGCGTCGCTGTCCTCAGGTGGTTCAGATGCTTTCTCTCAAGGATATTGCATCGTTTCTGAACGTCACACCCACATATCTGAGCAAAATACGTAAAGAAATAACCTTTGAACAGGAACAACGTTGAATTTATCAAACTAATTTGAGAGTATTACCCTCGGCGGCCACATTTCCGGTTCCACCGAGGGTTTTTTGATGCCGTTTTGGATATCTTTGTAACCCAATACTATAAAAGTAGTTTTTTAGTTTCAAAAAGGTTAATGTGCCCGGGTGGATCTGGAGGCTACAGTGATGTACCCTCCAGATTTTTTATGGATAATAATAATAAAAGAAGCAAATACGTCCCAATCGGGTCTACTTATAAAACGGCAGGCTCGATTTTCTTTATGAAAAAATGCCATATCAAAATCTTTTTGTAAATTTGCATTTTGGCACTAATTTCAAGGAAAGGAGAATTTGCCACACAAAAAATCTCCAGAGGGCAAGATATCAAAAAACAAATTTGAGCCCGGACTTGAATAGTAGGTTTAAGTATTATACAATAAATCTTCAATAAGTATGAGAAGTAAAATTGCACTTATCACAGGCATCACTGGTCAGGACGGTTCATATCTGGCCGAATTCCTTATTGAAAAAGGATATGAGGTTCACGGTTTGCTCCGACGCTCCTCATCATTCAATACAGGCCGTATAGAGCACCTCTATCTTGATGAATGGGTGAGAGACATGAAGCAGAAAAGGCTCGTCAACCTCTATTGGGCAGACATGACCGATTCTTCTTCTCTAATCCGAATCATAGGAAGCATCAAGCCAACAGAAATATACAATTTGGCCGCACAAAGCCATGTAAAGGTATCTTTCGACGTGCCGGAATACACTGCTGACACAGATGCTTTGGGAGTATTAAGGTTGCTCGAAGCCGTCCGTATATGCAACCTTGACAAGACCTGCAAGATATACCAGGCATCCACGTCTGAACTATTCGGCAAAGTACAGGAGGTACCACAAAAAGAGACAACGCCTTTCTATCCAAGGTCTCCATACGCCGTGGCAAAACTATATGGATACTGGATAATGAAAAACTACCGTGAAAGTTATGGAATGTTTTGCTGTAACGGTATCCTGTTCAACCATGAGAGCGAGAGGCGCGGTGAGACCTTCGTCACCAGGAAAATCACTTTGGCTGCCGCAAGAATAGCCCAGGGATTTCAAGACAAGCTCTATCTTGGCAACCTCAATTCACTTCGTGACTGGGGATATGCCAAAGATTATATTGAATGTATGTGGCTGATTTTGCAACAACCTCAACCCGATGACTATGTAATTGCCACTGGAGAATACCACACCGTGAGGGAATTTGCAACGCTAGCATTTGAGGCGGTTGGAATACAGTTAGATTGGGTTGGGGAAGGTATTGACGAGAAAGGCATTGACCGCAACAGCGGCCGAATCCTTGTGGAAGTTGACCCGAAATACTTCAGACCGGCTGAAGTGGACCAACTGCTTGGTGACCCGACGAAAGCAAAGGAGGTGCTCGGGTGGAATCCCCGTAAGACCTCATTCAAAGACCTCATCAAGATCATGACCGAACATGATATGAGATTTGTCAAAAAGTTGTATCTGAAACATTTGGAGCAATGACTTTGAATCAGAATTCCAAAATATACATTGCCGGTCATCGTGGTTTGGTCGGCTCGGCCATCTGGAAAAATCTTCTCAGTAAAGGATACCATCATCTCATTGGCCGGACACATAAGGAATTGGACTTGACCGACCAGTTGGCCGTCCGTCATTTCTTTGATGAGGAAAAGCCCGATGCCGTGGTGTTGGCTGCGGCACATGTGGGCGGCATCATGGCGAATTCCATCTACAGGGCAGACTTCATCATGGAGAACATGATGATACAATGCAATGTGATCAGGGAATCATTCAGGCACGATGTCAAGAAACTGCTTTTCTTAGGCTCAACTTGTATCTATCCAAGGGAAGCGCCACAGCCCATGAAAGAGGACTGCCTGCTCACATCGCCTTTGGAATATACCAATGAAGAATACGCCATCGCAAAAATCGCAGGCCTGAAGATGTGTGAATCGTACAATCTCCAATATGGAACCAACTACATTGCCGTCATGCCGACCAACCTGTATGGTCCCAATGACAATTTTGACTTGGAGAATTCTCATGTCCTTCCTGCCATGATCCGAAAGATTCACCTGGCAAGACTGCTTCATGAAGGCGATTGGGAGGGTATCAGAAAAGACATCTCAATCCGGCCGATACGAGGCATAAACAACCATTCAAATGAAATTGAGATAGAAGAGATACTCAAGAAATACGGCATCTATTCCGACCATCTTGCGTTATGGGGCACAGGTTCACCAATGCGGGAATTTTTGTGGAGTGAGGATATGGCAGATGCATCTGTCTATATTTTACTGAATGTGGACTTTAAGGATATTATCGGAATAGAAAAATATTCAAGTGTCCACTTAGGCAACAATTCTTCTCATGAGAAGGGAGGTGCCCTTCCACAATTGGGAGAGATTCGCAATTGCCATATCAATATCGGTACGGGAAAAGAAATATCGATTAAAGGTCTGTCGGAAATTGTTGCAAAAACGATAGGATATAGAGGCAATGTTTTTTTTGACGCTTCCAAGCCGGATGGAACTTTAAGGAAATTGACGGATGTGAGTAAACTTCAGTCCTTAGGATGGCATCATCGTATTGAACTTGAAAGAGGTATTGACCTTCTATACAGATGGTATTTGAAGTATCAGCATTAAAAATGATATGGCATGAAAAGATGCCATATCAAAATCTTTTTGTATATTTGCATTTTAGTCCCAATTTTAAGGCAACTGCATAAACAATCTAAAACAAATAAACAACAAAAGCCATGAAGCACTTCCACTATCTACTGACCCTTTCGACAGTCCTTCTGCTGTGCACAGGTCTGCAAGCCAAGAGCGATATCGTGCCCATACCCGACCAAGTGACCTGGCAAGACGGCACCTACACTCTGTCTGCCACACTTAGCATCAGTTATGCGAAAGCAGAACTGAAAGGAGCAGCCCAATACCTGAGCAGCAGCCTTCAACGCCTACAAGGCTGGAACGCCACTACCCAGCAAGGGAAGACTGGCGACATCCGCCTCGCATTAGGCTATAAAGGAGTCCCGGGCAGTTACCGGCTGACCATAGACGGCAGCGGTGTTCAGATAGAAGGCCGCGACTATTCCGGTGTTGTGAACGGCATCGCCACCTTGCGGCAAATGGCTGCCGAGCCGCAGCTGCAATATGTGCGCATCACAGACAGTCCACGGTTCAATTGGCGTGGTTTCCACCTTGACTGTTCCCGCCATTTCTTCACGAAAGCCGAAGTGGAAGAACTCATCGACCTGATGGCCATGTATAAGCTGAACCGTTTTCATTGGCACCTGACAGACGACCAAGGTTGGCGCATTGAAATCAAGAAATATCCGTTGCTCACAGAGAAAGGAGCGTGGCGCCACTACAACAACCAAGATTCTGTGTGCATGCGTCTGGCCGTGAGCGAGGACAACCCCTCACGTCTGCTGCCCGCAAAGAATCTGCGTGTGAACAGCACCGACACCGTGTATGGCGGATTCTACACCCAGGATGACATCCGCGAGATTGTGGCCTATGCACGAGAGCGCGGCGTGGAAACCGTGCCAGAGATAGACATGCCCGGCCACTTTCTGAGCGGTGTGTCCAACTACCAAGGCATCTCCTGTTTCGACCAAGTGGGCTGGGGTGACGTATTCTCCTCTCCCCTCTGCCCCGGCAAAGACAAAGCCCTGCAGTTCTGCCGCGACATCTGGGACGAGGTGACTGCCCTCTTCCCCTTCAACTATGTACATATCGGCGGTGACGAAGTAGAGAAAATCAACTGGAAGAAATGTCCCGACTGCCAGCGCCGCATTCAGGAAAAGAAGCTGAAAGACGAGGAGCAGCTCCAATCGTGGTTCATTCACGAGATGGAAGCCTACATCAACAAGAAAGGCCGCAAAATGCTGGGCTGGGACGAGATTATCGAGGGCGGCCTCTCCAAGACCGCCACACTGACCTGGTGGCGCACTTGGGCCCCCAATGCCATCGGTGATGCCACCGCACAGGGCAACGACGTGATTTACTGTCCCATCTCGCCCTTCTACTTCTCGGCTGGCGAGGAGAAGACCTGCATGCAGAGCGTATACGAGTATGAGCTGATGCCCGCCACCCTCAGCGCAGCCCAGAAGAAGCACATTCTCGGTGTGCAAGGCCAAGCATGGAGCGAGTGGATTCCCACGCGCGAGCGTTTGCTGCACACCTACTTTCCCCGTGCCTTAGCCCTGGCCGAACTGGCATGGAGCAAGCCCGAACGGAAAGACTATGCCGACTTCTACAACCGTCTGACCTCCCACTTCCGCCTGTTGAACCGGCTCGGCGTGCCCTACCGCACCCCCAGCCTTGACGGATTCTACAACGTGAACGCCTTCACCAACAAAGGCACGCTCACTGTGACCAGCAAAGACCCCATGGTTCAGGTACGCTACACCACCGACGGCAGTTTCCCCACCAAGGATTCGCCCCTCTACGAATCCCCCATCACTGTAGACGAGACCACCCACTTCATGCTCCGCACCTTCAGCCCCAACGGGCTGCCCGGTGAGACAGTAAAGGCCGAAATGGTGAAACAAGGACTGTTGGAGCCCGTGGTGCCCAAGACCCATACAGAGCCCGGTCTCATTGCCGCCTGGCACGAGTTTCCCGGTGTGAAGTGCGCCCATATAAATAAGGCTCCGCTAAACGGCACCTACTATATTGATGATGTCTGCATACCAGAGGGAGTGAAGGGCAATATCGGCCTCATCATCACCGGCTATATAGACATCCCCGCTGACGGCATCTACACTTTCGCCCTAATGAGCGACGACGGCAGTTGGCTCAAGATAGACGGCAACATGGTGGTGGACAACGACCGTGAACAGTCGCCCCATGAGGAGGTTTGCCAACAGGCTCTCCGTAAGGGCTTGCACCGCGTGGAGGTACGCTACTTCGACCATAACGGCGGCATGCTCCGCCTGCTGGTGTCCGATGCCCAAGGCAAAGCCGTGAAAATGTGGAGAAGAGACCAATAAGCAGAAAAACCGTAGATTTGTGGGGCAGCTTAAGGCATGCATATCGAGACATGGCAGACAATTGGGACGACGAGAACACCTACACCGACCTTCCACTCAACTACGAAGAGATGGAAAATGAGTGGGCCGACCGCTATCAAGAAGACGGCGGTCAGCATTGGGATGTCGTGGCTCCCGTAGTGACCAACAACAGAACCCCCTTCGGAAGCGGCTACAGGCTGGACAGTGTAATCGACGCACCAAAACGCATCCGACAACTCTACGAGATGTGCCAGCGCGACCGATGGCAGGTAACCCGCGCCAAATGCTTCTATCAGCAAGCCCTCGCGATGGCCGACTACAACGACCACTGTCCGGAGATTGCCAACTTCTTCGTGTTCCGCCCCACCTATCTCGACATGAGCATCCTGCAGATGCGCAGTTACTTCACCCTGCGCACCCAGCTACGGCAAGGCCGCTATCCCGAGATGTCAGACTCCTACCTGCTGGTATACATTTACGAGACCCTCATGCTCATCGGTGTGGAAAAGGCCCAAGAAGCCTTAGAGATACTCAGCGACCTGCGCGACCACTATGGTATCCGCCATCAGAGCGTGAGAACAAGCCTCGACCTCTGGACAAAAGACTTTGTAGTCTACCATGACCTGCAAGACAAGAAAGAACGCTATTTCTCCATGGAGGTGAGCACCGACAAGATCGCCCTCGCCCTTGCCAACCATGAGAAGCTGAGCGATGAAACCTTCTTTGCCTTGCTTGAACCCATGCTGAAATACAAGATTAAGGAAGCAGCCCTCTATAAGAAGCATCCCAGTGATACCAGCATCGTGTCAGGAAGGACACTCAAGGCCGCCGCCAACATCTTAGAAGAACGTTTCCATCATCCAATAGACGAGTTGTTTCTCGGCACACGGCGGAAATACTACCACTCGATGTTTGAAAACGCCGTTTTCTTTCAACCCAACAAAGAAGAAGACCGTGTTTTTGAAATATCCCCCCGCCGCAAATACATCTGCAAGAACGGCCTATGGATAGTGGATACCTTCATCCAGAACACCAACTCCATGATACGCCCACTGCTGAGCGATGTGCTGCACGAGACCGACCGGCAGTTGCGCCTTGCCTTCGGAATAAAAATCAAGATGAAACCCCGTCTGCAAGACGAGCGTCTACGGCAAGCCATCGAACTTGTGGTCAGTGATTATCTGAAGGAGAAAACCGAGGCATTGAGACCCAAGATAGAAGTGGACTTCAGCAAGTTGGACCGCATCAGAAAAGACGCCGAGGTGGTGAAAGAAGCACTGCTCACCGAAGAAGACACGGCTGCAGACAATGACAGCAACACAGTCCTCATCGCTGCTGACCAAGAAGAGACTGCAGAATTTCCATCGGCAACGGCCACAACTGCGCCACCCACTGCGGCATCAAGTCAGACAGATGCCTTCTTCACTTCAGAGGAAGAACGATTCCTGCAGCTGTTGCTGGAAGGCGATGATTGGAAAGCCTACCTCCGCAGCATCCACATTCCTCCCGGCGTGATGGCGGAGAACATCAACGACAAGATGATGGACGAACTTGGCGACATCGTACTGGATGATGACGGAAGCGGCCTTACCATTATCGACGACTATCTTGACGACATAAAAGGCAAAATGACACACCCCAACTGACAACGACATGAACACCCATACACCACAAACAAAAATACCGCGGCGCATCGCACAGACCGTCATCAACTCGCTCAAGGGCGGCGTGGTGCCCCGTGTGGGCCTGCCCTATATCACCGTGGGCCGCCGCCAGGAGATAGAAGCCCTGCTTCACGACGTGGAAATCGTGAGCGAAGGCGGAGCCTCGTTCCGCTTTATCGTAGGCAAATACGGCAGCGGCAAGTCATTCCTTCTTCAGACCGTGCGCAACTATGTGATGGACCGCAACTTTGTGGTGGTGGATGCCGACCTGTCGCCCGAACGCCGACTGCACGGCAATCAAGGACAAGGACTTGCCACCTACCGTGAACTGATCAAGAACCTCAGCGTAAAATCACGGCCCGAAGGCGGTGCTCTCTCCCTGGTGCTGGACCGCTGGATAAGCACCCTGCAAACCGAGACCGCTCTTCAGAGCGGACTCAGCGCCGATGACCCGACATTTGCCGGGAAGGTGGAGGCCCGCATCATGGAAGTGATACGGTCCATGCACGAACTGGTGCACGGTTTCGATTTCGCTCGCCTGCTCACCCTCTACTACCGTGCCTTCACCACTGGTGACGACAACCTGAAAGGCATGGTGCTCAAATGGTTTCGCGGTGAATATGGCACGAAGACAGAAGCCCGACAGGAATTGGGTGTGAGCGTCATCATCACCGATGCCGACTGGTATGACTATCTGAAACTGATGGCCTACTTCTTCCGTCAGGCCGGCTACCAAGGCCTGCTGCTCTTCATCGACGAACTGGTGAATATCTACAAGATACCCAACAGCATATCCCGTCAATACAACTACGAGCGTATACTTGCCATGTACAACGATGCACTGCAAGGCAAAGCCCAGTATATAGGCACCATCATGAGCGGCACACCACAGTGCATAGAAGACCGCCACCGTGGCGTATACAGTTATGAGGCGCTTCGCTCACGCCTTCAGGAAGGCAAGTTTGCCAAGCAAGGCGCACAGGACCTGCTGGCTCCCGTTATACGCCTTCAGCCCCTTACGAGCGAGGAGATGCTCGTGCTGACCGAGAAGTTGGCCACCATGCATGCCGGTCTCTACCAATATGAGCGCACACTCGACGAACACCATCTGGCCGACTTCATCAAGATAGAATACGGCCGTATCGGTGCCGACACCCATATCACACCCCGTGAGGTGATACGCGACTTCATCGAACTGCTCGACATACTCTTCCAACATCCGGAAACCGACCTTCGTACCCTACTGGAAAGCGATGCCTTCGCTTTTGCCAAGCCCGCGGAGGAAGAGAGCAAGGATATCGACACCCGTTTTGCCGAATTCACCCTCTGATGCCATGAGCCAGCATATCTTCGACCGTTTCTCGCCGACCATCCAGCAGTATGTGTATCAGAGCGGCTGGACCCACCTGCGCGCCATCCAAGCCGCGGCCGCTGACGCCATTTTCCATACCGACTCCCACGTGCTGCTCTCCGCCTCAACGGCCTCCGGCAAGACAGAAGCCGCCTTTTTCCCCATCATCACCCTGATGCAGGAAGACCCTCCCCACTCTATCGGCTGCCTTTATATCGCACCGCTGAAAGCCCTCATCAACGACCAGTTTGTGCGTCTGAACGACATCTGCGCCGAAAGCGGCATCCCCGTGTGGCACTGGCATGGCGACGTGTCACAAACCCACAAGCAGAAACTGATGAAGAAGCCCTCTGGCATCCTTCAAATCACCCCCGAGTCGCTTGAAGCCATGCTTCTGCACCGCCACGGGCAGATACCCCACCTCTTCGGCGACCTGCGTTTTGTGGTGATAGACGAGATACACTCCTTTCTGCGTGGCGACCGCGGCGGTCAGACCCTCTGCCTGATAGAAAGGCTCTGCCGCCTGGCCAGTGTCAATCCGCGCCGTGTGGGACTCTCCGCCACCATAGGCGACACCCGGATGGTGGGACGTTTCCTCTCCGCCAATACCGGGCGGAGCACTGTGATACCCCGGATACAGAGCACAGGCACCCGTTGGCGCATTTCCATGCAGCACTTCTTCAACAACGGACCACAAGCCGATGAGCTACTTCCACAGCAAGAAGGAGAAGAAACACCAAACACCGCCACAGTCCCCCCAACCGATGCCGCGCCAGAAGCCGCCGACCCCGGTCTTGGCTATATCTTTGAGCACACACGCGGCCATAAATGCCTTGTTTTCTCCAACTCGCGTGAAGAATGCGAGGCCGTGACCTCCACCCTGCGCCAATACTGTGAGGCCAAGCATGAACCAGACCGTTTCCTGATACACCACGGCAATCTCTCCGTGTCGTACCGCTTGAGCGCAGAAGACGTGATGCGACAAGACGAGAGTCTCGTCACCATCTGTACCACCTCCACCCTGGAACTCGGTATCGATATCGGCCGACTGGAGCGCGCCTTTCAGATTGACGCTCCCTTCACGGTGTCATCCTTTCTCCAGCGCATGGGGCGCACCGGACGACGCGGAGCCCCCTCTGAGATGTGGTTCGTGATACGTGAGGACCCGGCTGAGGCCCGTGCCCTACTGCCCGAAACGATACCTTGGAAACTGCTGCAAGGCATCGCTCTTATACAACTCTACATCGAAGAGAAATGGGTGGAGCCGCCCCGCACCGGACGGATGCCCTACAGTCTGCTCTACCATCAGACCATGGCCACATTAGCTTCGGGCGGAGAGATGCTTCCCGCCGAACTCGCCTCGCGCATCCTTACGCTGAGTTATTTCGAGCACATCACCCAAGACGACTTCCGCCTACTGCTCCGCCATCTTATCCAAGCCGACCATATCCAACTCACCGAACGGGGCGGACTGATTGTGGGGCTGGCCGGTGAGCGTGTGGTGAACAACTTCAAGTTTTACGCCGTGTTCCAAGAGAACGAAGAATACAGCGTGCGGTGCGAATCAGAAGAATTGGGCACAATCGTGAAGCCGCCCCCAGTACGCGACAAGATAGCCATCGCCGGCCGCGTGTGGGTGGTGGAAGAGGTGGACCGCAACCGTCATGTGGTATACTGCCACCCCGTGAAAGGCATTGTGCCCGCCTATTTCGGCGAGGAGCCCGGCGACCTGCACACAAAGATACTTGAGCGTATGCGCCTGCTGCTGCGACAGACCGACAACTATCCCTACCTTTTAGGACATGCCTCCGCCCGACTCGTCCAGGCACGCTATGCCGCAGCACAGTCAGGATTAGGTGTGGAGTGGCTGCTTCCTTTAGGCGGCAAGATGTACTGCCTCGTGCCCTGGTTAGGCAGCTATGCCTTCCTTGCCTTGGAACGTTTCCTGCGCATCCACTGCGGCCCGCGGCTCAACCTGAAAGGTTTCGACTCAAAGCGCCCCTACTATATGCAGTTCACCATGGATTGCAGCCCTGATGAATTTTTCAAGATTTTAGGCGAGGAAATCAGCAAGCCCCTTGACCCGACGACCCTGCTCTACCCCAAGGAGACCCCGCTCTTCGACAAGTACGACGACATCCTTCCCGTGGAACTCACCCAAAAAGGTTTTGCACAAAGCGTGCTCGACGTAGAAGGCATGGTGAAGCGGGTGAAAGAGATGGTGAAGACACCCCATCCCCGAGTATGACCAACAAACTCTTAAAAACTACCCTTATGAAAAGACTCCTGCTCGTCACCGCATTCACTGCCATGACAACCTGCACTCTTGCAGGACCCTTCACCCTCAGAAGCGGAAAGGCCGTTCGTGTGGTCTGTGACACCACCCATGCTGCCCCCATGGTGAAGAGCGCCCTCCACATGCTGGAAGGCGACCTGCACAAAGTGCTCAACGCCCCCATGGCCATCGGCAAGAAAGGACACATCGTAGTGCATGAGGACGCAGCCATACTGAACCATCAAAAAGAAGCATTCCGCATGGAAGTGAAAAACGGAAGTCTCCACATCACCGGCAGCGACAGTCATGGCATTGCCTATGGCCTGCTTGAAGTGTCACGCCTGCTGGGTGTCTCGCCCTGGGTATGGTGGGCCGACGCCACCCCTGAACGCCTACAGCAGTTTACCTTGCCAGCCGACTACGCCCGTGAAGAACGACCCGATGTGGAATACCGCGGCATCTTCATCAACGACGAAGACTGGGGCATGATGCCATGGGCGAGCCATACCTACGAGCCCGGCAAAGAAGGACGTATCGGTCCCAAGACCAACGCCCGTATTTTCGAACTCCTGTTGCGCCTTCGCGCCAACACCTACTGGCCCGCTATGCACGAGTGTACCGAGCCTTTTTTCCTCACTCCCGGCAACCGTGATACCGCTGCCCGCTACGGCATCTACATAGGCGGTTCCCACTGCGAGCCCATGGCATCGAGCACGGCCGGCGAATGGCCACGCCGCGGCAAGGGCGACTACGACTATGTGAACAACAGCAGCGAAGTGCGTGCATTCTGGGAAAGCCGTTTGCGTGAAGTGGCCCACCAGCCCATTCTCTACACCATCGGCATGCGCGGTGTGCATGACGGTGCCATGCAGGGAGCCAAGACCGTGGAGGAGCAGAAGGCCGTGCTTGAACGAGTCTTTGCTGACCAGCGCCAAATGTTGCGCCAATATGTGAACCCCGATGTGGAGAAGGTACCTCAAGTATTCATCCCCTACAAGGAAGTGCAGGACGTGTACGATGCCGGCCTCAGTGTGCCCGAGGATGTCTGTCTGATGTGGTGCGATGACAACTACGGCTACATCCGTCACTTCCCCACAGCCGCAGAACAGCAACGTGCAGGCGGCAACGGCATTTACTACCATGTGAGTTACTGGGGCCGGCCGCATGACTATCTCTGGTTGGGCACTTTCTCGCCAGCACTGCTCTACCAGCAAATGACCACAGCCTATGACCATGGCATTCAAAAAATATGGATACTGAACGTAGGCGACATCAAGCCCAGCGAATACCAAATAGAACTCTTCATGGATATGGCATGGGACCACAACAAAGTGAAGAGCACCGGTGTTGAGGAACATCTGCGCCGATTCCTTCAACGGGAGTTTGGCTTGGTAGTCGCCAACAGACTGCAGCCGGTACTCACAGAGCACTACAGGCTGGCATACATACGGAAGCCCGAATTCATGGGCGGAACACGCACCGAAGAACGCGACCGCACCTATTGGAGCACACTACGCGACCTGCCCTGGAGCCTTGCATATATCGACAAACGGCTTGCCCAATACCAAGCCATAGAAGACAGCGTAGAGGCCATCGCCACGGTCATACCGAGCCAACTGCGCGACACCTATTTCGAGTTGGCGGAATATCCCGTGAAAGCCGCATCGGAGATGAACAAGAAACTGCTCCTTGCCCAGAAAGCCCGCCACGGGCTGTGCGACTGGGAAGCCAGCGATGCCGCCTTCGACAGCATAGCAGCAATGACCCGCCACTACAACACCCTCCGTGAAGGCAAATGGAACCGCATGATGGACATGCAGCCCCGGCGGCTCGCCGTGTATGGACGCATTCCCCATGACACCACCGGCATAGCACCGCTGTCTACAGAGAAAGCCCTTCTGACCTGGAACGGTACCGACTGCGAGACACGCCACAACACCCGCTGGCACGGATTGGGCTACAATGGCAAGGCCGTGGAAATAATGAAAGGGCAGAGCATTGATTTCAGCTTTAAGACTGCTGCTTTGGGAAATGTAGCCCCAGATTCGCTTGTGGTGGAAGTCCGTCTGTTGCCCAACCATGCCATTGAAGGCAAGCAACTGCGCTTCACACTCTCCTTAGACGGGCAGGAAAGCCCCGCCATCAACTACGAGACCTACGGCCGCAGTGAGGAATGGAAGCAAAATGTGCTGCGCAACCAAGCCATCCGCCGTGTGACGCTGCCCTTTCAGAAAGGTCAAGAGCACCGCATCAGTATAAAAGCCCTAGACGAAAGCGTGGTGGTGGACCAAGTGGCTATATGGCTGCCATAGTAAAACTCAAAAGCTCATAAACAATAATCAGGGCAGCCTCACGGCTGCCCTGCATTATTACCATAATTAACCTAATAACAAACTAATTCCTAAATGCTGATAACTAAGAGATAATCTTATTATAGTCATATTGAAACTATTTTCTGTAGGCTGGGTTCTGATAAGCTTCTTTCTCTTTATCCGAGATTTTCATACCGTCGATCTGACCCTGTGGGATAGGACGGATATAATAACCTGCGGGGATGTCGCGCTTGAAGCTCTCAAGATCCTTATCAGTATAGCCACTGCCGGCGATACGATAGTTGGTGGCACGCTCAGCCCACTTCTGAGTACGAACGAGGTCGAACCAGCGGTATCCCTCACCCCAGAACTCACGGCTACGCTCATCGAGGATGTAGTCGATGGTGATGGTGGCAGGTGTAGCGGCCAGCATCTCAGCGCTGTGGTCAACAGAGACGGCCACATTGTCGTTCTGTGAGAAAGTCTGCTTACCAGCACGTTCACGGAGCACATTTACAAGTGTGCGAGCCTCGTTATTCATATTCAGTTTCACAGCAGCCTCAGCAGCGATGAGATAGAACTCGGAGAACTTGGCAATGTTCCAAGGACGCGGGCTACCACCGTTGACCTTTGAACCGAGACCACCTGCGTTGTCGGTACGATAGATACCAATCTTCCAGTTGATGGGGTACTTCTTGCGGCTGATGTGGTTCACAGCCACTACAAAGTCAGGACGTCCAGGCATTTCACCAAAGCCCAGTTTGCCATCGGCCCCGGTATAGTTGATTTTGCTGTCCCCGCCCTCAGGCACCCAGCTGAAGTAAACCTCATTAGGTCCTACCTGAATACC
>JAEEGL013309415.1_pt1 | contig 21312 bp, 13 predicted proteins | sample 9134231 | NCBI WGS metagenome assembly JAEEGL01 (sample SAMN16246548, study PRJNA631951) | gut metagenome | biome: gut microbiome; feature: rumen; material: fiber-attached | host: Bos | place: Iran: Karaj | collected 2018-10
CATGTTCATAAAGCAGACTTCATTTAATTCTCCCTGCTTTTCCATCCAGTAAAAATCGCCTTCATCGCTCTTTTCAAACACTCCCTTGATGTAGAGCCTCAAAGGTTTGTTTTCGTATGTTGTAAGAGCATCAAAGCAGATGGTCTCACCCAGGATATAACCCTGCTTGACCATGCAGTCCTGACTTATAACAACCTCTATCGCACCGTCCTCGGTAAGTCCCGACTGTGAATACATCTCACCGCTTACCATCTTGACGTGGTCTTCGATACCTGTCTTGGCTGCCAGCTTTGCATACAGATCCTCGGCATCATTTCGGAGCATCTCGGAATGGATACCGTTTCTCTGAAGAGCATAGTAGTATATAGTCTCTTTTTCCTTTACACCAAAATCGTCATACACATCGGGAAGAAGCTCTTCCATAGAGCTGATCGAGGAACCTCCCTTGTCCTTTTTGGAAACAATGGACATATTCAGCTGTGCGGGCCATTCTCCCCTGGAGCTCAGGAAATAATTAAATTCATCCTGAAGCATTCTGTCGTATGCCGCTTCCTGATAGAGCGGAAAACTGACTGCCGTGGCCACCAGAAGGATGCAACCCAGAAGAAGGCTCAGGTTCATCCATTTTTTGTGCCACATCTTTAATAAACTTATTCCCAGCATATCGTCATCCCCTCCTCAAGGCCTTCTGCGACCCAGTAATTCTCAAGGTCGCTTCCCCCCGCGATAAAGCTGACCATTCTCAGGGCTCCGTTGTCATCGCGCACAGTGACGTAAGTCGAACCCTTCACTTCATATACGGCACTCTTGGGGATAAGGATAACATTATCCATACTCCTTAAAGTAGCCTCTACTTCAAGCCATGTGATATTCCACCATCCGCTTGAATCTTGATTTGTTCCCGAAATAGCAGCAACTACCTCCGCAGGCAGTCTGACAAGAGCAAAATCCGCCTGCAGGTCTCTGCTGAGAGTCATTGCATTTGCCGTAACCACTTCACCTTCCACAACAGCCTTGTTGCCGTCGGGGCCCGTGTAAGTCACGTTTACTTTATTTCCCATTGAAAGCTTTTTGTCTTCATCCTGCACTACGATAAAGCTGGAGCTTTCATCCGAAAGCCTTGCCACAGCATCGCCCGATCTTAACAGATCACCCGCCTCTGCATCAAGAACATCGGTGATGATACCGCTTGAAAATGCCACTATCTCAGTGACTTTAGCATCATTTCTCATATCGGTCACAATTGCACTTACATCTGCTATCTGCTCCCGGAGATCTCTGATCTGGGCTTTGTTTTCTTCCTCACCCTTTTCCACAAGCTCCGCAAGCCTCTGATTAAGTCGCAGAAGCTGACGATCGTTCCTGTCTATCTCCACCTGATCGGGCACTACATGTACCCTGGCGATCACCTGTCCTTCGGTGACCTCCTGGTATCTCTTTACACAGATCTCGTCGATATAGGTTACCCCATATTCAACCGGATTCTCCACTCTCTTCGGTGAAGGATAGTAGAGATATCCCGAGGATGTGAATCTGTTGCTGATACTTCCTTTCTGCAGAGTGGTGGTCCTTGCTCCGTTCTTGACATGAAAGTCTGCTTTAACCACTTCTCCTTCTTCCACCCCCGAAAGAACTTCGGTATATGCGCCGTCGGAAGCTCCTGTTCTGATGGTGCGCTCCTTGTAGGATTCACCTTCGGCAACGTAGACATAGCTCTCTCCGTTTGCTGTTCCCACAGCGGAATTGGGCACACAAAGAACTCCCTTCTTCTCTTCGTTTATCATAACGATTACTGCGTAATCTCCGAAATTAACCTCTCCGAAGGGATCATCGATCGTAAACGTGCCATAGACCACATCATTCTTTTCCAGAAGCTTTTTATACTCCTCGGTACTCATTGACTGGTACTGCACTTCATAGCGTTTGCCGTTCACGATCGCATATATATCCTGTGCTTTATTGACATCTCCCTGGCTTACAAAGTCACAGCGGAGTTCCTTTATGGAAGTGTCCCCCACTGCCACACCGACAGTGTTTTTGTTTATATAGTCCCCGGGTTCGTAATACCTGATGTAATTGTTGTAATTCCAGTATCCCAGAGCCACCACTTCTCCGGAAGTATCCGACAGGAGCATAAGCTCATTTTTCTGTCTGTTTAAGTCGTTAAGCTTCGAGAGCTGATAGGAATGCTCGAGACTGTACTGTTCCTCGGTTTCCCTGCGATTAAGCTTGGCCCACTCGTAAGCCATAACAGAATTACGATATAACAGATCTCTGTAATCGTATGTTTCTTTCCATTCCTTATAATTCGGATCTGTCCTTTCCGGTTCCTGTTCTTCCAGATCCTTTATGTATTCCGCATCAAATTCGCTTGCGGCTTTCTTCTCTTCTTCTTCCTTGCGAAGATCCGAGACAGTCTCATTAAAATTAATTTCCATCCTCTTAATGGACTTCGTAAGCTCTTTGATCTGCTTGTCAATGGCCTTTGTGTCGCCTGTTATAATAGGTGCCCCTGCCTCCACAAATTCACCGGGCATTTTTACATATGATGAAAAGTTGATGGATCTTTCAAATGATCCCTCAGTCACTTTGGGACAAACTATGGCCGATACTACCTTCGCGTTGTATATATCTCTTCTCGAAACCACCTCACTCGAAACCGATACGCTGACCGGATCAAGCAGCACGATATCATCGTTTCTGCCGTCATCATCGGAGGCACATCCCGCAAGCGATGTTGCTGCAAGTGCAAAAGAAAGGATCATTGCAGATATTTTTTTATATATACTATGTGCCTTCATTAACGTCTGATTACCTTCTCTCCGTCTTCGAGACCGCTTTTAATCTCTACTTTTTCATCCCCTTCAAGACCGGTCTCGATCCACTTGACCTGCCTCATTCCCTCATCATCAAGTACATATACATAACTGTCGCTTCCCGCTTTGTAGATGCATTCTTTGGGAAGGCAGAGCACATTCTCCTTTTTTTCCACAGGAAATACTATCTCTCCCTTAACGCCGGCTTCAAGTTCCTCCGCATTATCTCCGGAAAAGATCCTGAATTTCTGTGTTTCTCCCCATTCGTTCATAGCATCGGGAATCAGCTCGTAATCTCCTTTACCGCTTCCTGTGATTATCCTCATTGGAACTGTTTCACCCTCGGTAAAATACTTTGACTGTTCCTGATCTTTTGTCTCGAAAAAGCCTTCCGAATTGTCAACGATCTTCATGATGCATTTCTCGATATTAGATGTGGAGCCCTCGAGCTTTTCCTCTATCTCGCTGACCTTGCCGTCAAACTCCGCCAGAACAGTGCTCTGAGCATATTCCTTCCTGAGCTCGGCAAGCTTTCTTCGGTCAAATTCGAGCGTATCGTTAAGACTTTCTCTCCTTTGGGCGTTCTGCTTTTTCAGGGCTTCAACCCTCGCTTCGAGCATCTCCCCGTTCATGATCTTTCTGACGTAACAGTCAAGCACCATATCCTCGATGGACAAAGTCTCTTCCTCGTCGATATATCCGAGCTGAAGCTCGTTCTTTCTGATTGAGTACTCATAATAAGCTATGTCTGCCTCAAGCGATCCTATATCGAGCCTGGCGAGTACATCGCCTTTTTTCACTTCCGAACCGACATCTACAAAAACCTTGTCGATCACTTTTCCGCTCACAGGGAAATATACCTCCTGCTCGTCATCCTTTTTGTAGGTGCATTCTATTTTTCTGGTGGCTACAATGTCGTCATAAGTGCATGTAACCAGCACGTAGTCAAGGGAGTCATCTCCTTCTTCCAGAATGATCACCGGCTCCTCTTCCGGAACTGCGCAAGAGCTCAGAAAAAATGCAGACGAAAGAGCTATCGAAACCATTGCCGTTTTCAGTTTTTTGTTCTTTAGTTTAATCTTCATGATGATTCATTTCGCCCGCTTAACATAGTGGGCCATTCTTTCATTAAAATCCAAATATTACTTTATATTTCTTTTGATTTCCAGACTACTCTTTCTATGTAATCTTCTTCTCATTTTTTGCGCAAAATAGTTAATTGACATGCACCCACTTTTTTGCACAAAAAAAGAGACGGCTCCGGAAAAAACCGTCTCTTTTATTGATTAAATTATTTAAACTATCTAAGCTAAATGATTATCTAGCGTTAGCAGCTGCGATGAAGCTCTTCCAGCTCTCAGCAGCGCCATCGATAGCAGCAGATACATCAGCTCCGGCATAGATGTTCCAGATGAGTGTAGGGCCGGTCTCAAGCTCGGGAACCATTCCGCCGTAGGTGATCATACCGTGCTCTTTCTCGCACATCATAGGAACTGTCTCATCACAAGCTCTGTCGTCGAATGCACCGAGACGTGCTCTTGAGAGCTGTCCGTTGTATCCTTCGTATCCTGCAGGATCGTCAGTGTAAACGTTCCAAGCGAATGCGAGCTTCCAAGCCTTGTCTGCATCGTAGCAAGCAGGAAGTGCAACAGGGTTGTTGGACCAGCAGTTAACAAGCTTTCCGGAAGGACCAGCAGGCATCATTACGAAGCCAAGGTCGAAGGAAGGCTCTGCGAAGTAGCTGCCCTGGCAGCCTGCATAGAAGCCGTCACAGCAGAATGCAACAGTACCGTTAAGGAACTCTTCCTTGTAGTAATCCCAAGCAGCTCCGTCAGGTCTGGGCATATAATACTTAGCCTGAACGTCAGCAGAGAACTGGAGACCAGCCTGTGTCTTGGAATCATCAAGGCCGTATACATATCCGTTAGCATCCTTTCCAACAAGCTCACCGCCGTTAGAATATACGCAGTCAGATGTGAAGGAACCGGTGTTACCGGTGAAGCCCCAGATATCATTTACGCCGTCGTTATCTTTATCAACCTGAACCTTGTCCATGATCTCAGTGAACTTATCCCATGTCCAGGTTCCGTTCTTCTGTGCATCATAAATCTCATTTACATCAACGCCTGCATCCTTAAGGATATTCTCGTTGATGAAGAGACCGTCACGAGGCTCGGAAACGCCTGCGTACATAGCATAGATGCCGCCCTTGAAACCATACTGCTCGTGGAGCATGTTAGCCTGGAACTTGCTGTCTGAGAAGTCAAGGCAATCAAGAGTAGAAAGATCATACATAAGACCAGTTGCCATAGCCTGAGCGATAGCTGCGTCATCACGAAGGATGAATACGTAGTTCTCGTCGCCGCCGGTGGTAGCATAGTCTACGAAGTCCTGAGGAGTTGAACCCCAATCGGAGATAGCCTGCTCCTTGAATGTGAAGTTGTAGGTCTCCTGAGCCCACTCGATGTACTCTTTACGAGCCTCATCATACTCGTTCTTAGGATTGGTCATGAAGTAATCATCGGGATTGGTCCACCAGTCACGCATGATGATTTCCATGCCGCCGAGGTCAACGGTTTTTCCGTTTGCATCGGTGTAGATTGTGTACTTGTCAGCACCCTTCTTACCTTTACCTGATCCGCCGCCGTTTGAACATGCTGCCATGCTCATTACCATTGCTGCGGAGAGAGCTACGGAAAGAACCCTTGCGGTCATTTTCTTTCTCATATTATACTTTACCCTCCATATTGAAATATATATTACGTTCTGTCGAACTTTTCCGGGAGTCCGGCAAAACATGATACCAAAAGTCATTATATCATAATATTTCAAAATGTACAACTTTAGGCCGCATTTCCTTGAAAATATTATGACATTTTTTCATATGTTTTTTTACATCTTGATACCTGTTGAACTGATACTTTCAACAAACTGTCTCTGCGCAAAGAGATAGAGGATAACTACAGGTCCTACTACCATCAAAGTACCTGTTGAAAGGATACAGTTGGAATACGCTACGGAGATCGTGACTGTAACACCCAGGAGTCTCTGCATATATGCTCCCAGTGAATCGACGATACGTGCGATACTCATACTAACAAGCGAGATATTTCCCAGGAACATCTTGGAATAGAATCCGTCTGTCCACTGCCAAACAAATGCGAAAAGGAAGCATGATGTGATGATGGGCTTTCCTTCCGGAAGCATTATAGTAAGGAATGTCTTTACCATTCCGCAGCCGTCCACGTAAGCAGCCTCTTCCATATCGTTGGGGATGTTTCTGAAAAACTGCCTTATCATGTAGATATACAGTCCGTTCTTAAGTCCCATACATCCGATACTCATGAGGTAGTACGGAAGTACCGATCCTCTTAAGTTGAGAGGGCTTCCCGTTATCAGTCTTATCAGACCGAAAATATCAAAAAATCTGAAGTGAAGGAACAGAGAGTTTGATATTACCTGGGGCGGTACTACGATAACCAGCATTACGAATGCGAACCACAGCTTCTTTAACGGGAATTTGAATCTTGCAAATCCGTATCCCACGAATGTACATACAGCGATCTGCAGAACCGATACCGTTATCGAAATGACCAGTGAGTTCACAAAGGACTTTCCGTAGTTCATGATCTCTGCCGAAAGCTTGTAGTTATCCAGCGTGAAGTGCACCGGAATCGATACTACGATAGGATTGAACAGATCGTTCTCTGTCATGAAGCTTACGGATATCTTGTTGAGCAGAGGCTGCAGGATAAGGAAGCACAGTCCGAAAAGCAGGACGAACCTGACTATGCTCACAAATACCTGACTTGCTTTTTTCTTTAAGAGGTAACCTTCGGATTTGCGGTTTCTCTCCCAGAATCCCTCCTTGGCAATCTTGGTCTTGGTTTTAGTCATTGTAATAAACCCCCTTTGATATTGCAAATGAAGTGATTCCGACAAAGGCTATGACTATCAGGAAATATGCCCATGTCATGGCCGAAGCGGCACCGTAGTTCTGGTTCTGGATCATGATCTTCTGGATCTTCTCGATAACCGCGTTATCGGATCTCATACAGAAGTCAACAACCGTATAAACCCAGTTAACAAGGAAGAGTGAACTGATGGAAGGGAATGTGATCTTCCAGAGACTCTCCCAGGCGGTACATCCCTCGATATCGGCAGCCTCGTACATGCTTCTCGGAATAGTCTGAAGTCCGGAGAGGAATACGATGATCTGAATACCGGATGCAAGCGCCACATCATATATGTTATCGATTACTTCGAAGACTTTTTCAAAGGCTCTTACTCCGACGCCGGTGGTTCGCAAGATAGTTTCGAGTCCATCAGTGATACTCACCGTGGAGGCTCCTGCGTCCTCGATCGTCTGCTGCAGGTTGGCTATCAGCTGGTTGTTTGATTCAAGTCCAAGCATTACGCCCGATGAAAGGATAACAGGAAGGAAGAATATTGCTCTTACAAGTGCTCTTCCCTTGAACTTCTGGTTGAGGATCAGCGATACGAAAAAGCTGAATACTATAATAGCAAGGGAATAGATGACCATTCTCACGAGCTCTTCCACCAATGCCCTCGAATAATCCGGATCTACTCTGAAAGCCCAGAAATACTGATCAAGCCCGGTCAGAGTCATCTCGAATTTTGCCGCTCCGAGGTCCACATTACAGAAGCTCATGTATAGCGACTGGAACAGCGGCCTGACCATGAATACAAGGAAACCGAATATGAAGGGGGCTATGAAGATATAACCCGCGATCGCTTTTCTTTTTTCAAGTCCGGCCAATCTGATCTTTGATTTCTTTTTCATTTCTTTTCTCTTTTCCATCGTAATCTACCTAATCCCAGTTTATCTGACTACTGTATAATCTCTTGCTTTTACAACCGTTCCGTCCTCTGCGGTGTAATCCTCGGCGAATCCGTAATTGACATATACTTTTGTGCCATCGGCATAAGTTGTGCATCTTACATAAGGAGAGAGAATCTCGTGGCCGGTCATCTCCTGGTTGAAGGTGTGGCCGAGCTCTCTGTTATATCTTGTGCAGATACTGAGCACGCGATCCTTCCATGCTGCATACTCGGATCCGTAATACTCGGGATAGAGAGTCTTCTGAAGAGTAAAGCTGCTCTCGCTCATGAGTGTGAAGTTGAGGCCGGCTCCGTACTCCGCGCTCATCAGCACTTCTTCCTCATCATTGCCGGAAATGTTTACCGGGTATCCGGTGTAATTAACATATCCGTGAACTGCTATCTGATAGAAGGGAACCTCCTCGTCAAGCACTGTGTATCCGCTGCCCTTAAGGTCCATATTGGTAACCACATCTGCATAAGGAACCGCATAATCGTTACCCATGTTTACCATGAGCTTTGTATTCTTGTCATCAAGAGTCTTGAGAAGATCTGTATTAAGCACCTTGGTGTTTTCTCTGCTGTGAGGATCCTTGCGGTAGTAATCGGATGAAAGATCCATTCCGATATCCTGGAAGGATACGCCCGTGCCATATTTCACAGCCTGCTTTACAAGGTTGTCCGCCATTCTCATTGCAAGAGGTGTGTGGAGCAGATAATAGCTCTTGAAGCCTTCTCTTGCCTTGTAAGTTACGTGGCTGAAGTTGTAAAGCTCGGCGCGCTCTCTTGTAAGGAGCCTTGCCGCATCACGGTAGCTGAAGAATCCGTTAAATATATTACTGTTGTGCTCATACTGGGTGATACCGTCAAGATAAAGATCTACGCCGTTATCTTTTGCGGTCTTACAGAGGTTCTTAAGATCTCTCTGCGTTCCCATAGCCGCCACAAGCGTAACACGTTTAAGAAGCTTCTGGCTTACTCCTCCGTTACACCAGCCCGTGAGCTTTACCGAAAGATGACCCAGATCCTGTGAGCTTAAGTCGGTGATGATATCGGAAGCCTCGTTAAAGCTTGTGAGCTTGAGGGGCCTTGAAACCGGCACACCCATAACCTGCTGTATCTTGTCGATGGCACCTACAAGCTCAACCGTAAGGGGAGCTTCGGTGTAATCGTTAAGTGTCATATACTGGCCGTACTCTGTCTCGAGATAATCCCTGTAAGCGTATGCCATGTCGACATAGTCGGGGCTATCCACAAAGCGGTATCTCTGTACTATGCTCTCATCCTGAGGAAGCTTGGTGGAGTATGCGTATACATCAGAGTTTGCGATATCTCCGATATCATACTGTTCTCTCGCACATATTGAGTAGAGCGCATTGGTAAAGTTGTATGTATTCTGTCTTCCGCTGATAAATGCTCTGACTGATGCATAGGATGCACCGTCCTCAAGGATGCAGATATAAGAGCTGTCATCACGGGACTGTCCGAACACTCCGAAGTATGCTCTTGTGTTATGAATGACGAACTTTCTGCGAAGCCCCATATCCCATCCGTAAACATTTGCGTAGTAGTCACTCTGGGAAGTCTTTCCGTTATTGTAGTTGATAAGTGCTCCGCCGCCTTCGGGAACGAACATATATCCTTCATCTTCCCTGCTTGCCGCTCCGAAATAAGGGAGGGGTGAAAGGGTGTAGATGGGCATGGAAGGATTGTACTTAAGGGAGCTGAAGGGGATCTCGACCACCATGTCATTTCCCTCAAGCCTGAAGTCCATTTCCACATTGAATACAGGCTTGTCATTCTTCTTTTCTACGGTACCCAGCTCCATGTCGGCAAGGTAATCGTCATATGTATATCCTGCTGCGGAAAATGCTGCTTCGAGCTTTTCTTTTCTCGCCTCTTTGGTGGTATCACGCAGAACGTAAATAACTTCCTTGGCAGCAATGGGGAACTGTTCAAGTACATCGTCCTTGTTATCACCGGATTTAAGATTGTCGATATCATACTTCTTGTATGCATCCTTGGCGGTATCCTTTACACCGGAATCAAATTTTTCCAGGTAAGCTTCAAAATCCGCTGCCTTTATGATGGAAGGAATGATATATTCCTTCTCAACACTACCCATTGAATAGAATACTTTAACGGTATCGCCATCCTTTTCAACATGGTAGATATTATTCTTAACACTGTATGTGTAGCTGTCATAGACCGTCTCAAGACCGGTAACGATGGCATAAGAAAGAACCAGGTTCGAACTCATCTTTCCTTTTTCGCTCTCGAGAGCCATCTCGTCGCTTGCAGCATCCTCGATATATGAGGACCATACTTTTCCGTTTGCCTTCTGCTCTACGGTAAAATGTGTGGTCAGAGGATCCATTGTAAAAATGAGTCCGTCAGACTCCAGCACTATGGGCTCTGTCAGCTCTTCATCGGGAGCATAGGGATCGACCTTCATATATTCCGTTTCCGGGTTAACGAATTTGATCACAAGGAATATAGCCAGTGCTATAACTGCTATAAGTGCGGTAGGAAATATAAGTCCCTTGAGGAAATCAAATAATTCTTTTCTTTTTTCGACCTGTGCCTCGGTCAAAACTTTTTTTTCTTTCTTCATGACAACTCCAATCCTTGATAGGTTGTGTTATTTCTAAATCTTAAATGCTTTATATTCGGAACATCATCTCTTTACCGAGGGAGATGAAGTAGGAAACGCCCTGTGTGATCATACTGAAGAATATCATCAATATGAATATCATAACCAGCATCGCAAAGAGCGAAGCGATGGTAAACAGTATATTCTTTCCCATCGAGAAGTCATGTATCTGTCCCATACCCGCGATTATCAGGAACGCACAGTATATAAGGGATATTACACTCAGCACCGAATAGAACTGACCTTCTTCGATGGTGACGAAGTTGCTGGCGATCATAAGCGGCAACTGGAACACGGGATAAGGAAGAAGCCCGTAACAGGTTGCCATATATACCTGACCGAGACGGCCTTTTCCGTCAAACAGTGTGGTAAGCGCCCAGTTTCCGACAACCCACAATGCCAGCGGGAACAGGATACTCGCGATATAGAGGAATATATTGATATCCTCCCAATATACCTGTATGAAAAGGAAACTTGTATAGCGCAGCTTCAGTATCCTGATAAGGATCGTGACGAAAAGTATCGTGTTGGCTGCTGCGTAGGTTCCTCTCTTTTCATGAGTCAGATCCCAGAAGCCGTCAAGCGGGTGTGTCATACAATAGAACCCGAACTTGAGTGACTTAAGGTATTTAATATAAGTCTCTTTTTTTGTTAACGATTTGAACATGGCTTTCTCCTGTATTACGTCGGTTTGACCGACATAATTTGTGATCCGGACGCCCGGCGGCGTATCGTACTTCCTAAATCCTGAATATATCCGCTATATCTATCTCGTGTTTGATGGCTTTTATCTTTCCGATTCCCAGAGGGATAAGGAAGATAGCAAGTAGAACGGCTATTATCCATCCTATATTTGCTTTGATCCATCCTTTACGGTACTGTCCGTATGCCTTGGAGTAATTCTCGTCATCATATTTGAGCTCGAAATAATCCATTGCCTCTCTGTAATGCTCATTGCGCAGGAGCGAACGGCCTATTCCGATATACGCAAGAGTGTAGTTACCGTTCAGCACCTTAACCTTTTCCCATGTTGCCTGAGCTTCATCGTACTCACCGTGATCGAACTGATCCATTGCGGTGTAGATAAGATTTCCGAACTCTGTGGGAATGAACAGGGTGATGGCATTGTCGAGCTGATCGAGTACCATCAGATCATTTCCCATATGCTCAAGGGATACAGGTCTTCTGAAGTATCCCTCCATGTTTCCGTTTCCGCCGAAACAGAAGATGTTTCGTCCCTGATCGTCATATCCGAAAAGACGTCCTCTGTTTTTGTCGAGGCATACATAAACATCATTATCGAGGACGGTGACATCCTGGAAATATGAAGGACCGGTGATTCCACCGCCGCCGCCCCAATACAGATCTCCGTATACAGGGTAGTCGCCGTTTCTTACAAGGATATCAGAACCCAACATGTTGATCTTACGTACTGCCTGAACCGTCTCAGCATCCAGATCTTCTTCCTTCTGGCCTCCGGCACATCCGTATATGAAGCCCTCTTTATCCATGTATACGTTATCGTACTCCGTGGGAACAAAGGACTCCATCTTGGCTCTCTGTTCCTGGGAAGCAAACTTTTTCCAAAGATAATCGGTAAAGTCGTAAGCAACAGGTGTTGCACCGATGAATCCGGAGAATACACCGTCAGCTTCGTATTTAACAAGGCCTTTGTTGATACCGATGGCCGAGCAGTACACACGCCCTGCAGTATCGATAACGATCTTATCCGGCTGGAACACCAGATCGTCAGCTATGGAAAGGTCAATGGGCTTGGTGAATTCCATCAGATAATTCAGGTCCTTGTCAACCTTGACTATTCTTTCGTTTCCTCTGTCGGCAATGAAAATGTCGCCTTCTTCGCTGATGGCGATATCCGCAGGTGCATTAAGGTTGTTCTTATCCGAACCCTTTATGCTGTTAAACTCATCAACATAAGCGAATTCATCATCATCGATCCTCTCGAGAACGATGATGCGGTTATTGCCCGTATCGCAGATATAGAGCATATTGCCGTACACATAAAGCGATTCGGGATTCTTAAGATTAGTCTTTATTCCCAGATCTTTGTAGGTGAACACCTTTACTACCGAGTATGTATCGGGACACTCCTGTACATCTCCCCAGTAGTCATATGTGTATGTGTAATTGCTCTCTGCTGCTTTGGCTGTGGCCGGCAATGTTGCGGCTAACGCAAGTGCTCCGGCGATGCCGAGGGCGATTCGAATAATCTTGTTCTTCATAGCTTACCTCTTTAAGGTTAAAGTGTTAATCCTTCAGTCCGGAGCTTGCCATTGTTTCAAGGATCTGGCTCTCGGAGAATATGAATATAAGTATGGGCACTATCATTACGACTACAAGAACGGCTGCGCCCTGTCCTGTTCTCGCTATACCTCCGGCCTGTATCTGCTGGAGTGCGAATACCAGGGTCTTCCTCTCCTCGGAATAGATAAATGTCGATGCTCTGTTGTTCCAGAGACCCTGTACCGAGAAGATGATAAGTGTCATCCATGCAGGCTTAACGTTGGGCATTACTATCCGGAAGAATACCTTCCACTCGTTTGCACCGTCTATCTTGGCCGCTTCTATCAGCGAAGTAGGCAAGCCTTCCATGAACTGCTTCATAAGGAATAGTCCCATGGGCGATGCAAATGCGGGAATGATTATAGCCCAGTATGTATCGATCCATCCAAGCTTGTTGATAAGGATGTAGTTGGGAATACCGGTTACATAGTATGAGAACATCATCGCAACGGTTACGATCTTGAAGAAGAACGCGTTGCCGGGGAAGTCATACTTTGCAAGCACGAATGCACCCATGGATGCGATCATAAGATGCCCTGCGGTTCCCACTGCTGTGATGAACACGGTGTTAAACAGGTATCTTGAAAAGGTTACCCACGATTTACCCATCGTAACAAACAGATCCGCGAAGTTGTTGATGGTGGGGTTCTTCGCAAATATCCTCGGAGGGAACATGAAAAGCTCGTCCAGAGGCTTAAGTGCAGCATTTACAGCATACACGATGGGGAATACCATTATCGCTGCCACGAGTAAAAGGAAAAGATAAAGCGCTATATCACCGGCTATTGACCTGTTGGGCTTTCTTTTCTTGACCAGCGGCTTGCGGTAAGGTTTTTCTTCGATTTCTTTCTTTCTCTTTTTACTCATTGTCAGGTTCCTACTCTCCTAAGCAAACTCTGAATTGCCTTATTTGTAAGGATCATCATCAAAAACAGTATCGTAGCGATCGCGCAGGCGTAACCCATTTCGAATCTTGAGAAACCGTAGTCGAAAAGGTGGGTTACGATGGTTCTTGCTGCATAGTCCGTACTGGGATATCCGCAAAGCTGCATCGTTACGTCGCAGACGCCGAAGGCCTGTGTGATGGACATGACCGCACCAAACATAAGCATGGGTTTCATGTTGGGAAGGGTGATGTACCAAAGCTCCTGCCAGCGGTTCTTGATCCCGTCCATGTAGCCGGCCTCAAACTGGGCTCTGTCTACGCCCTGCAGACCTGCGACGAATGAAAGGAATCCGGTTCCGAGGCTCATCCAGAGGATTACCAGCATACATACCGGAAGCATCCATTTGGGATCGGTAAGCCAGAATATCGGGTTGTCGATGATTCCCAGATTCATAAAGAATGCGTTCACGTATCCGTAAGCATCTCCTCTGAAGAACACTGAGAAGATAACGAAACAGTTACCCGCGATCGAGGGAGCGTAGAAAACTACGACCGCAACACTTCGTACCCATCTGGGAAGTTCATTTATCAGCCATGCGAACAGGAACGACATTATGTATCCCAAGGGTCCGGTGACGACCGCTATGATCAGCGTATTCTTGATACCTATCAGGAATATGTCGTCCTCCAGCAGAAGACTGATGTAGTTGTTAAGTCCGATGAATCTCGGCGGCTCAAGTATGTTGTAATACGTGAAGCTGAAATAGATCGACGCCACAACCGGGAACACATAGAACATTGTGAAGATTATTGCATAAGGTGCCAGGAAAATGTAGCAGTTTTTGCTGGCCTTCATCTTCTTTAAGCCAACCTTGAAATTGTGTTTCCGAAGGGTGAAATACTTTTGTAAGTAGCCGTTACTGTTCTCTTTCATTTTAATCCTCTTAATCCTCTCTTACCCGAATTGTACTTCGCTTAAGATAGTTTATTCTTCATACGGCATGCCGAACTCTTTACGTTTCTTGGTGATCTCTTCGTCTATCTTGATGGAGTAGTCGATTATCGTCTCTCTGGTGTCATCCTTGTCATTTATGCACTTACGGACAGCGTTTGCAAGATGACGGCCGGTGTAATATCCGCCGGGAACCTCTCTGATTCCTCTTGTCTGATCCCACTGTGCTGCCAGCACTTCAATATCGTCCATGCTCCATGAGAGCATCGAGAATGCATCGCGGTTTGCGGTGTTGTATCTTGCGGAAGCTCCGAGCAGAGCCTCGATCTCACGGCCGAAACGAACCTGTGTATCAACGCTTGCCCACCACTTCATGAACTCCCATGACTTATTCTTTATATCCTGATCGTCATTTGCGAGCATCATGGTGGCATTACCGGTGATGAAATCACTTCTGTCGATGTAGGTCTCTCCGTTTGCATCCACCTTCTCGGTTCCGGGGATCAGCGTGAAGTCCCAAAGACCTCTGATCTCGGGTGCGGATACCATCAGTGTATTGTAGGTAGAATATGCTGCGATACCTATCGGCATCTCGCCCGAACGGAAACGGCTGATAAAGTCGAAGTATACCGGGATTCCGTAGTCGTTGAAATATCTTACATAATCGTCAAATGCTTCGATTCCCGCCTCGGTATCTACCGTGGTGCTGGTTCCCGCTTCATTGTACATATCTCCGCCGTACTGGAAAAGGAGCGTAAAGTACAGTGAAAGGTCAGGCTGGTTGGAAGCGATGGTCGTCGAAGCAGCTGCGCTGGATGAGCTTCCGCCCGCGCTGGGGATACCGATCGAAAGATTGTTGCCCTGAATGGTGGGAAGCAGTTCTATAAGCTCCTCCCAGGTGTCGGGTACTTCCAGCTCAAGCTCCTCGAGTACATCCTTGCGGTAGAACATTACATTGAATGTCTGCTGCTCGGGAACTCCGTAAATGTGTCCGTCCAGACTGTACTGCTCGTAGGAGCTGGGCGAATAGTGTGAAAGCACTTCTTTGTAATCCGGGAACTGGGTAATATCCTCGGCTGCGTGACGAAGCGCGTAGTTTACAGGCTGGTCCGCGCCAACGGAAAGGACCACATCGGGACCTCGTCCTGCGAGCACCGCGTTAAGAAGCGCATCCGGTGCGACTATCTCGACATTGACCTTTACTCCGCTGTTGGGAGTGAAGTCATCGTCTATCATAGACTTAAGGATGGTTCCCTGATCACGTCCGGTAAGTACCCATACCGTGATGGCATCAGATGCATCGCCGCCTTCGTATACATCTCCTACGGAGTTGTAGTCTACAAAGAAGGAAGCAACAAAGGACTTGATCTCGTGGAAAGCTGCCTTGAAGAAGTTGCTCTTCTCTTTGTGGGGCTGTACATCGGTTCCGGTTACCACCAGGTAATCCACGTCGAGTTTTGTCTCGCTCATGTTGAGTGATGCGGTACCGAGTGCTGTGATATTATCCTTAAAGGTGACAAACTCAAGTGTTATCTTCTGAGGCTTCTTGACGAAACGCTCAAGCTGCTGTGCTATTGTCTGGGCTGTGGCGATATTGTCGGCCTTCTGTCCGCTGTATGCCACCATGTCATCAACCAGCTTGTAAAGTCTCTTTGATTCAAGATCCATAGCCTTTATGATCTCGGGATAGGTCGAATCGATCTTGTAATCGCGGTACTGGTCGGGTGTAGCTCCGGTGTAAACAAGGAGCTTTCTGTATATCTGGTTGAGCCTGTAGGTTGAGCTCTCAAGATCCGAAAGGAGCTCTCCGAGCTCTCCGAGGGTAGCTTCCATGCGGATTGTATGCTTGCCCTTGGTAAGATAGATATTGTAGGGAGTGCCGTTCTCGTCGGCCAGCTCCTTGCAGTCCCAATCATTGTTGTAATCAAAGGATACTTCTTCGAGTTCGGCAAAAGGGATCTCACCGTCTATAAGTATGGAACGGTTGGATACGCTTCCTCTTGCGTAGTTCTGACGGGCTTTGATCATGATGTTGTAATAGCCGTCATCGGGAACTTCGAATTCCCACTCAACCCACATGCCATTGCTTCTCCACGCATCACCGCCGACATAGTTGAGCACGGTGGTGGTAACACTGTTGGGAGAAGTGGTGGGTGATGAGCGGTCATATTTTGCGTAAAGTGAACTCTCGGAACGTCTTGTGGAATCCTCTCCCTCGATGGTGAGGTAGAAGTTCGCCGCAGAGGTGCTGGAGAAGTTCTGAGGTTGCTTTGCAATATATTCCTGGTAGGGATCCCTTGCTTTTACGCCCCTTACCTCGAGCTTTTTGATAGCTACGGGCTCGTTGACAGCATCAAAGGTGATCTTGTTTTCGCCCTTGTCGAAGTAGAAAAGATAAGGCTCATTAACGTAACCCATGTCATCGACAAAATAGGAATTCTGCCAGTCGAATATCTCAACCTGGGTAGGTCTTATCTCGTTACCCTGGTTGTCGATCTTGACAGGACCTTTGTCTGTCCATATTCTGGTAAATTCGATGCTTGTAGCATCATCAAAGGGGAGTTCGTCGTTGATAAGGACTTTTCTCTCGGCCGCAACGCCTCTTGACTCGGCTGCGAGATACTCCATGTAAAGATTATAGAATCCCTCCTCGGGAATATTGACTGTCCATGTGACAACAGAATGTGTGTCGGTAAAGAGCGCTTTCTCGGCACCCTCGTAATTTTCTTCAACGGTAACATTTCCGTCGGCCGTATATTTATAGAGGTCAACCTCTATATCCTCCTGGGGATATGCGGCGCCTTCATGGGAAAGAAGATACTTTTCATATGTACCTGTCCTCTCTGCGCCTTCAACCTCAGCACTCAGATCCGCGCCCTGATATTTTTCGTGGAAGTCAGCCACTTTTCTTCTGGAAAGTAGAACTGCCGCCACAATAAATACCGCAAAGACCAAAAGTGCAATTAATACTTTTTTTAATGTTTTGTTCATCTCGACCTCCGGATGTGCCGCTTAAAATGATCTCAGCACCCCTTTATTTTGTAAACACGTAAAAACAGGATTTCGGTTTGTAATTCTCGTCAAACAGAAGCGGGCACTGGGGAAGCCCCGTTGTATTTCCTCCGCCGACATTCGATCTCGACTGCAGCCAGGAATAATGGTCTACCGTGCCCCAGAAGGTGATCCCTTCAAAATCCACATACTCTTCCAGGTTCGCGCTCTTGATCTCGTAATAGATCAGGTTGTACCTTTTGCGGAGCTTCTCGTATTCCTCTTCCTTCTTCTCTTCGCTGCCGTCGTAATCATCGCTGGCGCTTATATCAAGCTCGGTGATCTGTACCTTGCCGACCTCGCGTCCGTAGTCCTTGATGGCTGTGTAGATCTCGGTGTCGCTGGGGCTGCTCATTCCGTAATGCCCCTGCATTCCCATGGCGGTAAGCCTTGTCCCCTCACCGGGAGCGCCTTCTTCGGCCTTTACCGCTCTCAGCAGCTCTATGATGCCGTTCTTTTTGTTTATCGAGCATTCATTATAATCATTGTAATAGAGCTCAAGATCAGCCGGTGCATACTTGTTGGCGTATTTGAAAGCGTTGATGATGAATTCGTTGCTCTCATATACATGCCACCAGCTGGAATTGCTGCCGTGCCTGTCCTCGTTCAAGGACTCGTTCGGATTCTCGGAATCGCTCCGATATGTGCCTGTGGCATCACTCACCGCTTCGTTTACGACATCCCATCCGTAGAAAAGATCTTTATATTTGCTGTCCTCTCCGGTAAAGTGCGTCAGCACCGTTTTGATGTACCATTCGAGGCGCTTATTCATCGTTTCCTTATCTACATAAGGTTCGTTCTTGTCATAATTCTCATGGAAAAACCATTCCGGTGTCTGCGAATGCCAAACCAGAACGTGTCCTCTTACCATAAGTTTTCTGTCGGGATTTTCCTCATTCCATTTAAGAATTTTGTCAAGAATCCGTTCCGCTCTTGAATAATCCATTTTGGGAACGGTGATGGACTCACCGTCAACCGTATCTTCCTGCGTTCCCGGATTGGTTCCGAGGCTGTATCCGAAAAGTGCATCGGGCTTTAGTTCATTTCCCAATGTGACTGCCTCGAAATGTGTGGTGATTATATCCCACACTTTGGGATCGTCGATCTCCGAACCGGTTACGGCGCATCCGACGAAACCTCCGAGATTATCTCTGACCGCATCCCTTAAGATCGGTACTTCTTCATCTTCTGCGACGGCTTCGCTCTTTGCTTCCGGAGCCTTACCTGCATCCTGCTGATTCCTTTCTGTACATCCTGCCGCTCCGAACAGACACATCACTGCGGCAAGGCCGAGAGGTATTAAGTTTTTAATCCTGCCTGTTTTATGCATGGCATGAATATACTCCGTCCACAATTCTAAAAAGATTATAAAATCCTGCCCTTTTTAGTGCTTATTAAATAGTGCTTTCAACTTCTCAAATTTTGCTCATTGTCCTTTTTGTATATTTTCAGACAGCTTTAAGAAGTTTTTTGGTACAATTTTATTAGCAGTTTTGATTAATTTGTGGTATACTTGTTGATATAATTTGAGGAAAATAGCAATTTTTGAGAAGTTTAATGAATTTACCCTCCTCAAAAATTGAATAATATACAGGTTTTAACACTAATGACATCAAGTAACGAAATGATCACAAAAGAAAGATATTACGCAGTCAACAATGATTTCACCGGCATGAGGAACGTTGCTGACGGGCATGAGATCGTTGAATATCATTCCAAAAGCATGCACCGCATCTGGCTGAACGAGCAGCCGGTCAATTATGACGCCCATTGGCATTCCGCTCTGGAGATAATAGTACCTGCGGAAAACATTTTTACCGCCGTCTGCAACAACGAGCGGTTCATTGTCAATCCCTCGGAGATCCTTATCATCCCTCCGGGGATCATCCACGAGCTTTACGCACCCGCCACGGGAAGCCGTTTCATTTTTATAATGAACATTTCCTCTATAACAAAGCTCAGGGGATATGCGAGGATTGCATCAATTCTCTCCCACCCCCTTCTTTTGAACGAGGTCAACTACCCCAATATATATACCGATATTTACAACATTCTCATCCAGATCAGGAATGAGTACTTCGGAGACAGCGAATTCTCAGAGCTTGCGATCCAGGCTCTGCTACTCAAGCTGTTTATTTCGCTCGGCGAGAACTATACCCAGCAGGAAAATGTGTTTCTGGGTACACCGCCCACCAAGCGCAAAGAGTACGTGGATCTGTTCAACGCCACTCTGGAATACATCGACAATCACTTCACGGAGGAGCTCAGCCTCGGCGAGATTGCTGCCAATACCGGCTTTTCCAAGTTTCACTTTTCAAGGCTCTTCAAGCAGTATACAGGATATAATTTCAGCGATTATCTTTGCTTCCGCCGCATTAAGGAAGCAGAGATCCTGCTTGCGCGCCCGGAAGTATCCATCACGGATGTAGCCATATCCTCGGGCTTTTCAAGCATTTCAACATTCAACAGGCTCTTTAAGCAGCAGAAAGGCTGCTCTCCCAGCGAATACCGCAAGCAGAACTCCAAGATCAAGAAAATGGTCGGGCATGATGCTGATCGCCCTTAGTTATTATACTTAAAGTTACTGAAAACCACTTTACCGCCTACTTTTCTGGTGGCGAAATAGCACAGTCCGAATCTGTTGCCGGTAAAGTGAGCCAGTCTGAATTCCATCTTGTGGGGCCCTCCCACTTTCACGAACTTATCATCTTTATAATAATAGAAATCCAATCTGTCCTTCATATCCTCAAAATTTGCTTTGAGGTATACTATAACCGATGAAGAATCAAGTTTTATCTTGTCGGTGACATCACCGGGGAAGTAATCATTTCTTGCGATGTTCTCGTTCTTAAGATCCTCGCTGTTTCTGACTATTCTCACAAGGTAATAGTTTCCCATCTCCCTGTAGAGCCCGATCATTCCGTAGCAGCTCTGGAGCGCGCACAGTCCCGCATAATCGCCGTCCTGCATTTTAGATCCGTCTATGGTGACTTCCGCTCCGCACTCCGGCCAGAGCATTCTCTGTGTAAGAGTGTTCTTGGCATGGGTCAGGTTGACGCAGAGCTTGTCTGTCGTGATCTCGAGCCCGCCTTCAGGAAGAAGGTTCCACAGCTTATCATCCGGCCTGTGGTTCCACTCCCACTGGAGAGCAAGCTGCTTATTCTTAGGCAGATTCTCCTTGGGCAGGAACTTGTCCGATACGTAAAGAGGCTCATATGGATAATTAGGCCTGCTTCCGATGATCTCAAGCTTTTCGGGAACTTTTCCTTCGTCTCCGAATACCGGGAAATCATCCTTCCATGTGACCGGTACGAGCACCGGTATCCTTCCCACAGCTCCCATATCCTGGAACATGATCGAAAACCACTTTCCGTTAAGGGTATCCACGATACCGCCCTGTGCCACACCGCTTTCGCAGTAATCGGTACCGCAGGAGAGCACTTCTCCTCCGGTAAACTCTCCCTCGAGGCTGTCAGACCTGAAGCAGCTTTCCGTTCTCAACCCATTCGCAGGCCAGTCTATCACAAAAAGGTAATAATACTTTCCGATCTTGTAAAAATGTGAACCTTCATAGCCGAGCCAGACTTTTCTCTCATCCTTTATGAGCACTCTCTCAAGTCCGCCTTTTTTAGCTCCGGTCAGATCGTCATTAAGCTCCGTGAGCTTGATCTCGGTGTTTCCGTGGATCAGGTATTTTCTCCCGTCATCGTCAAAGAAAAGCGACGCATCGTGAAAATCTCCCTCAACCACGCTCTTTTTCCACGGGCCCTCGATCCTGTCGGATGTAAAGAGGTAATTCTTCTTTGCG
>JAEEGL016100819.1_pt1 | contig 21312 bp, 17 predicted proteins | sample 9134231 | NCBI WGS metagenome assembly JAEEGL01 (sample SAMN16246548, study PRJNA631951) | gut metagenome | biome: gut microbiome; feature: rumen; material: fiber-attached | host: Bos | place: Iran: Karaj | collected 2018-10
AGCAGATAAATTACATTGAAATTATTCATGTTGCCGGTGAAACTGGTCAGAAGATACGGACCGGTGATGAACAGCATGTATGGCAATGTGATCTTGCTGAACTGTTTCCAGCCGCTTGCGCCATCGATTTTTGCTGATTCATAAAGGTCAGCGGGAATGTTCATCAGGATACCTGTCGCAATCAGCATCAGATACGGAATACCGATCCAGATATTGATGATAATGACCATGATGCGGGCAAGCAATCCGTTGTTTGCGGTATCACCCCAGAAGTCGACCGCCTGTTTGACGATGCCCAGATCCAGCAGCAGTCCGTTGAACAGTCCGTTCAGAGTAAACATCTTTGAAACGTACAGAAGTGAAATAAACTGCGGAATCGCAATCGTCATAATCAGGATGGTTCTCCATACCTTCTTGAGATGGATACCTTTCTTGTTGATGATCATCGCGACAAATATGCCCAGGAAGTAGTTTGTGAAGGTTGCGAAAAACGCCCAGATCAGAGTCCATGTCAGGATCTCACCGAATGTCGCCGCATAGTTCACGCCGCCGACATCCCAGGAAAAAATGGTCTGAAAGTTCTTAAATCCCACCCACTGGAACAGATTTGTTTCGTAACCATCGTTGATTGAACTGTAATTGGTAAACGCGACCAGGATCATAAATACGATCGGCATGACAGTAAACACCACGATACCAATAGTCGGAAGAGCAAGAAGTGTTTTATGAAACTGATCATCCACGAGAGAACGAAGATCATCCTTACCGCTCTTCAGCTTCTTGCCGGACCTTATAATATCCTCCGCGATCTTATTTTGTTTGATGTTGACACGCCAGGTATAAATGAAAGCGATGATAAAGAAAAGGGTTAAAACTCCGTAAAGCAGAATCTTAAAGGAGTTGTCGCCATATACCTTGCTGTAGGAATCCAGTACAGCATTGTATTCTTCGTGAGGTCCGATCTTTCCGAGAGAAGGCAACATCGAAATATAATAACCGCCTGTTACGATCATATAGCCGATGAACACGATCTCAAACAGCAGAAACAGGATCCCTCTCAAAACCTGTCCGCGGGCAATGTTGCCGAAACCCATGATAAGAAAAGACAGCTTCGTTTTCCAGTCACCGTTGATAAAGGTCGTCCAGATATCCTTGCATTCATTCGCAATGCCGAGTCCGATTTTTTTGATATATCCCCAAATGCTGATAAAAAAGCTTATGGTCGCTTTCGGAATCGAACGGAAGAAGCCAAGGAAACGATAGACGAATTTATTCCACTTTGACAGTTTCAAGTACTCTAATTCGTCATTCTGTTTCATAGAAATCCCCCTTATAGTAGTTCCTAAAAAGGCGGCCGGAGTCAATCATAATCGACTCCGGCCGGATTCAATTCAAATGTCAGCCAAAGTCCTTTCGGAACCTTTGGTCTTCATCAGTTCTTGACAATCGTGATTTCTTTGGCTGCAAGATCTACGGTCACGGTATAGTTGCCCGGCTCCGCAAAGACAATGTTGTTGTCTCCGTTGTTGCCAAGGGACGGTGCCATATCCGGATTCAGCAGTTCCACGCCAGTTTTGACCTGATCATATCCAAGATCGTTATCCCATGTACCTGCCAGAACGATACGGCCACCAAGGTAATCTCCTGCCGGAACATCCAGCGTGATGGTCAGAATATCGCCGCTCTGATTCAGCTTGTAATCCATGGAAGCGTTGTCCCAACCGCCCCATGCACCAACGAAAATATAACCAGCCAGATTGAACAGCGAATTAATCTTATCATAGTAGTTATCCAAAGCCTTCTGGAGACCTGCCTCATCACTGGCAGCCTTCACATCATCCGCGATAACCTTCGCGATATCCCACCAGGAACCGTGGATCTGGCCCTGCGGACGGGAATACTCGTTCTGCTTCAGAAGAGCTGCGAGACCCGGGTTGGACTGAACAGCATCGGAAGCCTGTGCTTTCAGGTTTGACGGACCCCAGGACAGCTCGTTGAAACGCTCCATCTGACGGTCTTCGTCGGTCAGGAATTGCGCCAGTCTGTGCAGTGCAGCTGCACGAACCGCATCCTCCTGCGGCTTAACACCCATCAGTTTGCATCCGTTGAACGAACCGAGATGATACTCTTTTCCATCCACTTCGAAAGAGGGCAGATCCGTGACACCCATATGGTCGCCGAGCAGCTTCTGGATGCCGTCATAAGACCAGGTACCGGTCACGACGATTGCCGCGTCGCTCGCGAATTCATCGCCGTTCGAGGAGGATAGATGCATCTTGGAATCGACCAGTTTCTTCAGCCCTTTAACAGCGATGAGGCCTTCCGGACTGTTGAACGTATCGTTAACGGAGATAAACTTGCCTTCATCGTCAGTCTGCCATTCGGATACGCAGCCAGTCGCAAAGAACCAGGACGCAATATACCATGCGGAAGTATTGGCTTCAAAAGCGAAATACTTCCCTGCTTTCTCGCAGTCAGCAATCAGCTTTTCAAGGCTGTCAACGTCCTCATCCGGGATGACGGTCTTGTCATAGTACATGAAGTAACCGTTATCAGAAGTCAGCGGATACGCATACATTGTGTCTCCGGAAGTTGCCGCCGCGACTACGCCCGCGTCGTTTGCCGCTCTCACAGTCTCAGTCGCCTGAGCACCGAGTTTGTTCAGTGCGCCGCCCTGTACGAGACGGGCAAACTGATCCTGCGCGAAGCAATAGATGTCCGCGCCTGCGGAAACGTCCGTCAGCATCTGATCTGCGGAAGTCGCCTCGGAAACCGGGTTGACGGTCGCGTTGAACTTGATGCCGAACTCATTGGTGTTATTGAAGTCCTCGATCTGCTTTTTGGTCAGATCGACAGCCGCCTCTCCGGTCCACACGAGAATATCGTATGTTCCCGCAAGTTCACTCGTGGCAGCTGCCGGCTGTGCGGCAGGCTGATCGTCTTTCTTTTCGGTCGAAGCGCTCGAAGAGCCGGAGCTGCCCGAAGAAGCAGGAGTGCTGCTTGCTGCGGATGAAGCGCATCCAACAACCGACAGGACCATAACCAGTGCCAGCAAAAGAGCCAATACTTTTTTCATTATTCTTTCTTCCTCCTAATGCAGTATTACTGCTTTCGCAGTCCATCAAAAGGGTTGGGAATAACAAGACCATTTCGCAGCCATAGTTCCCCTATCCCCTTTCATACGAATAATATAATCACTTCATTTTGAATTGTCAACAAAGATTTTACGTAATCTATACCGAATACGACCGCTTCTTTCACGGTTAAAGCGAATTGACAACAGCGTATATCTTATATCATCAGCCGACGGAATTCAGCATAGCGTCATCGATCTTGCCCCATGCTCCGTTTCCTTTCCCTTCACACCGAACGCTGATTCCGACTGTCACTGTCTGACCTTCTTCAACATGGATGTTCTCTACGAGACCTGTATGCCATTCTCCGTACCAGGTGATCTCAAGCGGCGCACGGCCGATTTCTTCCCCATCGACAAGCACATACGCATATATGTCAGTTTCACCGCAATCACCGCCCATAATGGAGATAGCGTATTTATAAGTTCCTTCCTTCAGGCCGGTTACCTGCTGTTCCAGTGAAAAATCGACACTGTTCTGTGCCGCGCTCCAGAAATGATAGTGGTATACTCCGCTCTTCGAATCGGACAGTTTCTTTTCCACATACAGCTCGTCCGCCTTGCCGCGCTCCGTTACGATCCACGGAGCTGCCTCGCCGGATTCAAAGCTGTCATTCTCAAGGAAATTGAGTTCGACCATATTCACAATGCATCGCGCACTCTTTCCGCTTGCTTCACCGAAGATCTCATAAGTCTTCGGTCCGCTTGTCCGCATCATCTGTTTCTGCTCTTCGGAAATCTGCCAGTTGACAGATACAGAACTGCGAGTATTATCTGTCATGACCGCGCTGACGGTTTCCGGAAGAACAATTTCGCCGTTCAGGTCGATCGTAACAAGTGTATCCTCTATCGCGTCCACTGCAATCTCCGTCTCGTTCCCATATCGTGCAAGATTGAAAACGCGCAGGCTCTCAAGTGGCTTTCCTTCCGGATCAAACATCGCCTGGTTGTCGACGGCCGATCCTCCGTAGTATTTCCCTGCGTCGTTCGGATCATATGCCGCTGCGAAACTCGATGCCCATCCGGAACCGTATTTCTCCCAGATCGCACTGTTCTCCTCCCAGGAATTCTGTCCTACCGTAATCCACGTGCCTTCCCAGTAAACAACGCCAATTCCGCTGTGCATCCGATTCACTACCGTATCAATCACATTCCGGACATGGTTAGCCTGCCCCTGGACTGTAAACGGGTAGTCCTTGACGATTCCACTGCCGTCACCGATCGTATTTCCGGAAAAGTCAGTATCTTCCGCTGTGTAAGCGTAAGAGGTTTCCATCACCATGACCTTTTTCCCGTAGGTATCGGCAATATCCGTTAAGACGGAAGCCAGATTATCGAGTGTTCCATGCCAGTAAGGATAATAGGAAGAAGCGAACACGTCATAATCGACCCCATAAAACGCAAGCAGCTTCGCAATACCGGCATATGAATTTTCTTTCTCCGGATTTGCGAAATGCAGCGCGACCATTGCGTTCGGATATATTTCCCGGACAGCTTTCGATCCCGCCTGCATCAGCCGGCAGATGTTTTCCCACTCAGTTTCCCCACTGAGCCCGCCGTTGGTCTCGTTTCCGATCTGTGCCATTATGACATCGATCTTCTCTTCTTTCATCGCTGAAAGACAGTCCTTCACATATTGATAGACCGCGTCAGCTTTCGCTTCAGCGTTCAGATCTTTCCACTCGCGCGGGACCATCTGCTTTCCCGGATCCGCCCAGAAATCAGAGAGATGAAAATCCACCAGAAGGCGCATGCCTGCAGCATTCGCCCGTTTCCCGATTTGAATTGCGGTATCCAGATCATTGTTGCCGCCACCGAACCCGTTTCCATTCTCATCAAAAGGATCGTTCCAGACACGTACGCGGATGGTATTGATTCCACTCTCTGCCATCGTAAGGAATACGTCCTTTTCCTTGCCACTAAAATCATAGTAGCGCACTCCGCTGTTCTCTTCCGCGATCACAATAGATGCGTCCATTCCGAGAATAAAGTCATTTGGGAGGTTATCGACTTTCTGGACATAGAGTGTGCTCCCTTCGATTTTGGGAGCAGGCATCGGAACAGACGGATTGCTATCCTCCGTCTGTAGGGCAAGACCGTTACCCGCAGCACATCCCAGAATCATCAAGGCCATCATCAACGCTCCGATCATCCGATTCACTCGTCTCATTCTGTCAATCTCCTTCATGGTATTGTGAGAATCCGCTCCGCTATCTTCAAAGCTGCATCATCTTCCGATCCGTTCCAAGGCCCCAAATGAAGGGAATCTTTGTTGAAGCAGAGATAATAATCCTCATCCTGCTTCTCCGGTGTCGCATACATGCTGTACGAATCCAGCCTGCTGAATGATCCTTCCGCGTCGTGCAGGAGGATTCCGTACAGCGTTCCTTCCGAAACAAACCCATCTTTCTCATAAGGAATCGGGTTCAGCTGATCCAGAAGAATCCCGATATCGGACTCGGAAAGAATATACAGGTCCGCCGAGAGCGGTTCCGAAGTATCGAACATCGCATAGGAAAACGGATGCGCCTGAATCATTCGGATTCCGTTTGGCAGATCTTTTTCCAGTTCTGCCGCAAGTCCCCGGTCATCAAATACAGGGGCGTCGGAATACAGAACAATCTTTTTGGCTGGAACAGTATCTGTAAGAAGTGTAAAGATCCATGCCCAGAATATGAACGAGATCATAGCCAGGATCACATAGCGGTGCAGTTGGGAGAGGATTCGCTTAATCATCTGATACGTCCTCCTCATACGCTACGACAAATCCGTAAACCGTCTGTACCCTCTCTGTATTCTGCGCGTTGAAGCGCTCCCGTTTTTTTTCATATAACTGAAGTGTTCCAACGCGTTCCGAACTATCGCAGAGCACCCTGATCATAGAGACTCCGTTTCTGACGCGCACCCTCTCACCAGTCAGCGCAAAAGTTCCCGTTACAGTCTCCCGTTCCCCCTCGAGCATTGCTGCAGTATGCTTAATAGCAGAACGGGTGCCGTCAATCCCGAAAATCCGGATAGACAGAGCGATCCAGCTGCCAGCTGTTGAGATCCCGACACACCAGTACAGCAGTTCTTTCGAGTTATAGGCACTGACCTTTGTGCAGATAACAATGCATGCCGTAAGAGCTATGGCAGCGACAGCTGCCAGCATGGCGATCTGAAAGAAAAGCACGCGGCGCAGCTTTTCAAGCTCGTTTTTCTGATACAGTTCGATCATCTTCCGTTTCATATTTATAAGTATATACACCAGCCGTCCGACACGCAAGCAAAAACAGGCTGTTTGCTTGACAAGTATTCTCGAGTGAGTGTACCATACAGTTAACGATCAGGGAAAAAGGCAGGGATCGATATGTTACGAAAAAATGTTTTATTTATTGTGTTTTTAGCTGTACTACTGCTTACAGGCTGCGGGAAAAAAGCCGGAGAATCCGCTACGGCGCCAGCTACGGTATCTGAGCCGGAAGAGTCAGAGGTCGCGGCAACTCCGGAGCCTACAGCGATCCCGCAGGCAGAGTTTGTGGTCTCGGACCCTCTCCTGAAGGCGGATTCCTCTGTTAAAGATAATAACCGCGTATTTTATGAGATCTTCGTCGGGTCATTCTCCGATTCAAACGGAGATGGGATAGGAGATCTCCGCGGGATCATCAACCGAATGGATTATCTGAACGACGGTGATCCGGATTCCGGCAAATCACTCGGTGTGGAAGGGCTCTGGCTCACTCCGATCTTCGAATCTCCGAGTTATCACAAATATGATGTGCAGGACTATTACAAAGTGGATCCTGAATTCGGTAGCGAAGCGGATCTGGCAGAACTGATCGAACTCTGTCATGCCCGTGATGTACTGGTTATTCTGGATCTTCCGATCAACCATACCAGCAACTTCAACCAATGGTTCGGTGCGTTCCGTTCTGCACACCGCAGCGGGTCATCAGAAGATCCTTACTACGATTTCTATACATGGTATGACGGAGAAACGGAAAGCGCTCCGGCCGGCCGTACCTTCACACAGATCTCCGGAACCAACCACTATGTAGAATGCAACTTCTCCGGCAGTATGCCTGAACTGAATTTTGACAGCGACGCCGTTCGGCAGGAAGTTCTGAATGTCGCCGCTCATTATATTGCGCTTGGTGTAGACGGATTCCGTTTCGACGCAGCAAAGTATGTTTATTTCGGAGAGCATAAAGAAAACCAGGATTTTTGGCTCTGGTATCTGGATAAACTGCGCGAGCTGAAAAGCGACATCTATACGGTCGCTGAAGTTTGGGACGGGGATGGAATCACGGACATCTACTATCCTGCCACGAACTGCTTCAATTTCACGGTCTCTCAGTCATCGGGGCTGATCGCCGAGACCGCGAATAAGGGAGATGTGAACCGGTATGCGTCTTATGTGGAATCTTATTTGAACAAGATCCATTCTTTACGGAATGATGCAGCGTATGTTCCGTTTATTGCAAATCACGATACAGACCGCGCGGCTGGCTATCTGACCGTCGCCAGCGGTTCGATGCAGATGGCTGCTAATCTGTATATTCTCGGACCCGGATCGCCTTTTATCTATTACGGAGAGGAACTTGGTATGCGCGGCTCCCGCGGCGGAGCCAATACAGACGCGAACCGGCGTCTTGCTATGCTGTGGGGTGACGGCGATACAGTAGCCGATCCTACCGGAACGACATATGACAAAAAGAATCAGATCGAAACGACAGCTGCTGATCAGATGCAGAAATCTTCCAGCTTATTTAATTATTATAAAAAACTATTGATGATCCGCAAAGCGAATCCAGAAATTGCCAGAGGATCTTTTATAGCTCTGAAAAACCCTTCCAGCAAAGTCGGCGGATTTTCCTCAACCTATCAAGGGAAGACCGTGCTTGTTCTGCATAATACCACTATGTCAGCGAAAGAAGTGGATCTGACTGCGGTCACGGACTTCGTTCCTGACAGTCTTACAGCTGTAATCGGCATTGAAGAAGCTTCTCTGAATGGATCGATATTGACAATCGGCGCTCAGACCAGTGTTGTCATCCGCTGCAAATAACCAATATTGTTATAGCAAAGGAAACTGAGAAATTGAAAATTACATTACTTGGAACCGGAAATGCACAGGTCACTGAATGCTATAACACCTGCTTTGTCATGGATGATGGCGGAAAATGTATTCTCGTCGATGGCGGAGGCGGCAATTCGCTGCTCGCACAGCTGAAAAAGGCTGGCTACAGTTGGAAAGATATGCGGGATATTATCGTCACTCACAAACATATCGATCACCTGATCGGCATCATCTGGATGCTTCGGATGATCCTTCAGGGAATGAGCAGGAAACAGTATGAAGGAGATGCGAGAATTTATGGACATGACGAAGTGATCGGCCTTCTCCGTCAGCTTGCTGATATGCTGCTGCTCCCGAAAGAGACAGCTTTTATCGGCAGTCGTCTTCATTTTATCACTGTCACAGACGGCGAAACGAAAACTATCGCAGGGCAGGAAGTTACTTTTTTCGATATTCATTCCACTAAAGCGAAACAGTTCGGCTTCAGTCTGCGTCTGAATGATGGTAGAAAACTGACCTGCTGCGGTGATGAGCCATACTGTGAGGCGGAACGTTATTACGCGGAAGGAAGCGTGCTTCTAATGCATGAAGCTTTCTGCCTTTATTCTCAGGCAGATATCTTTGATCCATATCAGAAGAATCATTCCACTGTGAAGGATGCCTGTGAACTGGCTCAGAGACTCGGTATTCCCAACCTGCTCCTTTATCATACAGAGGACCGGAATTATTCGAACCGCAAAGTGCTGTACTCGGAAGAAGGGAAACAGTATTATTCTGGAAATCTTTTCATCCCGTACGATCTGGAATCCATTGAGATTTGAAAAAACTGTTATATGATTAAAATGAAAAGAAGGATGATCCGCTTCGGATCCATCCTTCTTTGTATCATTCCTTTATCTTGATCCCATATTAACGGGATTCTCTTTCAAAAACTGCCGAGACTGTTTTGTCAGGATTCCGCGGTGTCGTCCCGCTCCACCATATCATCAAAAATCTCCATGAACTCGTTGAAGACTTCGTCCAGAAGCACTTCGTTTTCGATCGGATCGAAAACTGTTTCTTGTCCGTCTCCTTTTACTTCAAGAAGCATGACCTCATCATCCTCAACCCCCTCGACTTTTTCGATAGGAAACAAGGCCGCATATCTTTTATTCTCATAATCAAATGTACAGACCAGATCGAAATCCACTTCCCGTCCTGATTCATCCGTTAACGTGATAATGCTGTTTTTATTCCCTTCCATTTCAAAAACCTCTTCTTTTCTAATGTATACTCCGATGCGTATTCTCGTAGTTCAATGCTCTGGATGGCTTTCCATATACCCCTGCAGAATTACGACCGCAGCAAGTTTATCTATCACTTTTTTCTGCTTACTCCTGGACATATCTGCATCGACCAGGATCCTGCGGGCAGTCATCGTTGTCAGGCGTTCATCAAAAAATACAATCTCGCCATTCCATTGCTCTCGAATCGCATCTGCGAACCGCTGTACTTTCTCCCCTTGCTCTCCTACGGTGCCATTCATATTCATCGGCATGCCAAGCAGGAGACGGCACGGCTTATAGCGTTCCAGAATTTCCAGAATATGCGCTACATCTTTCTTCTTGCTTTCTGTGCGCCAATAGGTTTCAATGCCTTGTGCAGTGATTCCAAGCGCGTCAGATACGGCGACACCAATCCTGCGGTCACCAACATCCAGGCAGACCGTTCTCATTCGTGATTCTCGACGTAGAAACGCACCAGCTCATCCAGCAAATCGTCCCGCTCCATTCTGAGCACAAGATAACGGGCGTTATTGTGGCTGGTGATATAAGTCGGATCTCCGGACAGCAGATATCCTACGATCTGGTTGACCGGATCATATCCTTTCTCCCGCATCGCCTGATAAACCGTCATCAGCACTTCTTCCGGCGTACGGATATCCTTAGTGACACGGAATCTTCTGGTAGTGTCCATCTTGTTCTCCATGGCAATTTGAGTCAAGCCGAATGCTCAACGCTCCTTTCGTGGTTCTGTGGGAGCAGACCAACCGATAGGCAGGATCCTTTCTCTCCCAGTCTCTAGACAAATTCAGTATATCTTATACGTACAACTTTTTCAACATTAAAAACACTAGAAACCCGCACATCACCAGTATTTTCCGAATACCCGATGAATATTGACAATCCCCTCGAATTGCTGATAAAATGAATGGCATGAAACGAATTAATGTATTATTATCGATTATATTATGTTTCCTCATTTTGATTTGCCTGCTCACAGCAGGCGGCTTTGTTTTCCTTCGCCTTTCCTCTGAGTCAAACACTCTTGAAGCAGCAGATTATTATCTTTCAGAACAGAATCCAAAGGAAGCACTGTCTGCTTACGCTTCACTCCTGAAGAGGGAACTTATTCCTTTGGGTTCACTTGAGGAGAATAACATCCAACTGGCAGAAGCAGGGGTCCTTCGATCCATAGATATGATCCTGTCAGATGATGATGCAGTCCAACAGTTAATTAAGGATGACTCGTTAAAACTGATCCAAAATGAGGCGAATCATCCATTGGTTTCTAAGTCTTTTTTGAAAGATCTTCAGATTCGAATCGACTATACAGGTCTTCTGAAAGCAGGATCATCCCCGGATACCAATACGAATCCGATATCTTCATTTTCAAAAGCTTTTTCAGGTTTTACGACTTCACTTTTTCAGCAAGGCACTATTATCGCTCGTGATCAAAGGTTAATTAATCAGGCATGGGAAGCTTTTGACAGTTTTCTGATAAATGATGCTAAGCAGATTGTATCCGAGATTTCTGATGAAGCGCTCAGAACTTCCACCCTTGTCGCATTCGATCAGAAAACAGCTGAGCATCTGGTTGCTCTTCATGATCAAAAAAAGAATACCATTCATGCCGGAGCCTGGTATTCTTTAGTTTACGATGAGGTTTCAAAACTGTGTGGAGACGCACGTTATTCCGGTCTGGAGGAGTCTTTTTCTGGTGCGGATTTCATATCCGGCGGCGCTTTTTCATTTGCGGTGATCCGAAACGGTAAAATCTCCCTGATTGGTGACTCGCTTGGGGCGGAGAAAGATGTAGAAATGATCGATGATGCAGTTTCCATCGATGTCGGATGGAATCACGCCATCGTTCTGCATGCGGACGGATCAGCCTCTGTTCTTGGTGCACGACAGTATAAGAAAGCGCTTGTCAGTGAATGGAAGGCCTTGACTGCTGTAGCTGCCGGAGGATTCCATACTGTCGGATTGCAAAATGACGGAAAAGTTATCGCAACCGGCCTAAATCTGTCAAAGCAGTGTAACGTCACAAAATGGAAGAATGTCATAGCAATCGATGCAGGTCTGAATCATACGGTTGCCCTCCTTTCAGACGGAACTGTCGTCGCGACTGGCGACAACTCCTACGGTCAATGCGATGTGTCCGAATGGAAAAACGTAACCGATATCAGTTGTGGGGCGAATTTCACTCTGGCGCTTACTGCCGATTATCATGTTTTGGCTGCTGGAGACAATTCATGCGGTCAATGTGATGTGTCCTCATGGGAGAATGTAATTGCTGTGGATGCCGGGGTATGGCATTCGATTGGTCTTTTGACAGATGGCCGCATCATAACCTGTGGAGAATCTGTACGTGGCCAGCGTGAACTGGATACATTTGCTCCTGAAGCTATCAATTCCTCTGGTCCCTCACATTCTCTCTCTGAGTATATCTATATCGGGCATGAAATGGATGGACCTTGGTTCTATTGCAGCGAGGATGGCTGTGTGATTGCTGCCATGGATTTCGAGGCAGAAAAGATTCTTGCCACGCGCGCAGATATGATCTGCACCTCGAATATCTCCCCCATCGGTATCCTTTCAGGAGGTGGGACGGAACCGTTAGGTGCTACACTTCCGACAAGAATCGCACGTCAAAATCACAGTGTTCTCGCTTTGACTGGAGATTACTTCACATTCGGATACAACCGCGACGGGTTGCAAATCCGCCAAGGAACCATCTTTAAGGAAGAAAAAGATGAACGGGGCTTCGCATTTTATCCGGACGGTACGATGCGAATCGTGGACCCGAACGAAACGACTGCTACAGATCTTCTTTCACTCGGTATCAAAGACTCCTGGGTGTTCGGTCCCTTCTTGATTTTGGATGGCGAAGCCTGTGACATTCATAGACATCCGCTCTCCTATAATGATGTAACCATGCGAAGTGTAGTAGCATCAATTTGTCCCTACCATCATATCGCTGCAGCATTTGGTAAGTCAACGCTGGCAGATTGTACGAAGCTTCTCCTTGATTATGGATGTCAAACCGCCTACAATCTAGATGGGGGACGTTCCTGCTTTATGATTTTTTTAGGAAATCAAATCAACCGCACGTCTTATCGGAAGGCTGGTTGGCGTAATCTTCAGGATATGGTTGGATTCCTTACCAGTGAAAGTGTTCCAAACCCTTAACTGTTCCAAATTCAACCGAGAGTCAACGGAAAACTCAAATTTGTTGCATTGACAGCTTATAAGAATGCTATTATCATACCGGGCATTATCATTTTTACCTCTGCTGAGTCTTGTTAGCCCTGTTGTGATGAATTTATAGATCGACTGCTAGACAAGGGAATTGCTTCTTTCCGCATGAACCGGGAATGGTATAGATTCAGCAGTAAAATATTTTCTACACAGATTATCTCAGTTGTCTGTTTATCTTTCGTTTTATTCTACTGCCTAAAAGCAAAATTAAAAAGAATCGGTCTATTGCATACACAACAGACCGATATTATTTTTTATTAAACCTGTTAAGAAGATATAGAAATCTAATAATTGATTCTATTCTTTCTTATACTTTCACTAATACCGTCAAGAATTCACTGGTTCCCGCCTTCCGTGGTTTCAGAAGTGGTTTGGTCTTCCGATGATCCCGATGCAGTCCCAGTGGAATCTGCAGGAACCGGTTCCGTTTCTGTTGTCTGTCCAGGCGCCGTCTTCTCAGTCGCTAATTGTGTGAGAAGATTCAAAGTTGAGAGACCAGCAACACCATCGGAAGTCAGACTATTCTTCTTTTGGAACTGGCGAATCGCTTCCACAGTTGACTTATCGCAGCTTCCCGTTGCCGTTTTCAAATACCCAAGCGCGACAAGTTGCATCTGCATCTTTGTAACGAGTTCTCCATCATAAAGCTTGGTATCGGTATCGCCACTCTTGATGAAGAAAGCCCGTACATCGCTTGCAAACATCTTATCGTACGTTTTCTGACCGATATACCCGTCCCAATCCTTAACATTGTCAGTGAAATTGCGATACTGGAATCTCCTGACTGCGTTGAATGTTGCTTGGTCATAAAGCTCATCGTTGGATGCAGGCATTTCCATATAGCCTAGTTCGACAAGTCTATTGCGGATATACGGTATGATTGGATCACTGTCATTCAGTTTGAGCGCTGACGACGGTAATGTTGGGATTGCTGTTGCGGTTGGTATAGGCTCATTTGTTGGAATCTGCTCCGGTGTCGGTTCCGGGGTGTTCTCTACAGGCATCTCTGTAGTCACGGTCTCTGCAGCTTTGTTCTTATCCGATTTTGCTGCACAGTTTTTCGGAAGAACAGCAATCAGCGTAATTATCCCTGCCAAGCCCAGAATTACAATGGCGATCGCTATGCACCGCGTAACCAGCGGCAGTTTAAAGAAACGTCTTAACGCTCTCTTCAGTTTGCGCTTGAATGACTTCTTTTTCTTCTTTTTGGGAGCCTTCTGTACCTCGACAGGTTCAGGCTCTGGTTCATTGAATAGAATCTCCTCTGTCTCAGCCTGCTCTTCCGGCTCAATGACCAAGGGATCATCTGGATTCCTGTAATCTTCCATACTGCCTCCTTCTACAACTTAGGCAATTTTGATAATTGCCCTTTTGGGATAAACTACCCCACGTTCCAATAAGACATATGTATCATATCATATATTTTACATGAAAACACTGTTTTATTGTTAACAATATTCAAAAAAAGTATGAATATTCAACATATTGAAAAAAAGATGGGCAGTCTCTTGTATCTGTCCATCGATATCTGATTTATAATTTTCAACAGTTCTCAAGCGTAGCTGTGAATTCCTGGTAGAAATGTATTAACGCCAATATAGGTGAATATCACACAGATGAAGCCCACAACTGCGAACCAGGCTGCGCTTCTATCGTGCCACCCCCCTCTTATTCTAAGATGCAGATAAACCAGATAGACCACCCACGTTACAAGCGCCCAAGTTTCTTTCGGATCCCAGCTCCAATAACTTCCCCATGCGCTCTCTGCCCAGATGCCCCCGATCATGATCGTTACTGTCAAAAACATCATGCCGAGCGAAACACAGCGGTAACTGATTGTGTCAAGTTTCTCCTTCTTTGGAATATGCTGATCCCAGAAACTGTTTTTCTTCATTTTGTCGCGGAACAGATAAACGACTGATAGGACAAACGAAACGCCGAATGCCCCATAAGCGATTATGACAGTCGACACATGAATACCGAGCCAGCTGCTCTGAAGAGCAGGCATCAGGTTCCGGATGCTGTCCAGACCGCTGGTTTCGACTGTTTTCAATTCCTTCAGTTTCTGTATGCCGGCATAAACCGCAAGCAACAGGGTGACAGGAGACGCAAAAGCGCCAAGCAATGGAAAATGAAACTTTTGGATAAAAAACAAGCTTACAAGAGCTAATGCCCAAGAGAACGCTGTTGCAAATTCATACTGGTTTGCCATTGGAAGACGCCCCATGATGATCCCTCGAAGAATGATTACTGCTGTGTGCACGATCAACGCTGCTACCTGCAAGCGAATCGCGAACGTGGAGATAGCATCCTTTTTGATAGCAATATAAAGGAAATAGATAAGCATCGTCATAAAATGCGATATCAGCGTAACGAGAAACAAAATGCTTTCCGCCTGCATTATTCCAACACCTCTTTTCCTGTATTGCTATGTACGGCACGTTCAAACTGTTCAATGAACAACGGCGACAGTTTTTTGCTTTTTCCGTGAATCGACCATTTTCCATCTTCATCGCGTAGAGCCCAAACAGTTTCCGGCACGACGTACAAAGAAAAGAACAGACCGATTGATGTTAATATTGCGCCAATCAATACGAGCCATGAAAAAGAATCCTTCTTGATCCTAAGAAGGGTATACTCAATCGGTTCAGACAACGTAATAGTAAAAGCATCCATATCGATCACCGTGCCAGGTGAAAAATAACTCCTGCCGACATCCATGTGCTGTCCCTGATAAAAGAATAGGATCTGGTAAGCAGGTTTCCCATTATGGTCCGGCTCGTATGCATTCAGATATAACGAGAAGCCCGGAAGAAACTCAATGGTCAGTTCTTCACCAACGCAAAGATCTGCGCTGTCAAGTGGTGTCCCCTCTTCCATAATTGTTACGTTGACTGCGTATCCGCTTGCCGTCTGATACAGTTTATATCCTTCCAGTACCGCTGGATGATTGACGCTGGATGTACCGCTCTGTGCCGAACCGGTCTCAGTGTTACGTACGGTCAGTGATGATATATACTGTTCAATAAAACCTGTTTCGCTGCGCTGGGTGTAAAAATCATCGATGGTAACCTCATATAGCGTACCCTCGATTGATTTCGTTTGTCCAGGTGTTCCATATACCTCATATGAAAACAATGTCATTTGTCCAAATGCATACCCGAGCACAATCAGTATGACTCCGATATGACAGACCCATGCGCCCCAGAACCCCGGACGGTTACGATAGGCGAACAAAACATCTTTCCCATCAACGATCGTCCTGACAGGTTTATAAAATCGCATGCGCTTCAGGATTAGTTCAGGATTGTCAACTCCTTCAGCTGACGCGACAGGTGTTTCCGCAGTTGCCTTGACTGGATCAGCCGCATTTTTCGTCTGCTGAATCAGTGCATGAATACGAGTCAGATTACAAAGCAGAACTGAAAGACACAGCGCTGAGGTCAGGATGATGAACCACCAGCTGTGGAATACATCGTCAAGATGAAAAGCTATGATAAATGCTGCCGCGCGCTCGGAGTATGAGGTCCGATATTGCTCAAACATTTCTCCCTGCGGTACGAAACTGCCAATCATGCATGCAATCGCTATGATGATCAGCAGAATAATCGCGAACTGCATCGACGCGATCATTTTATAGATTTTTTTTAGAATCTCCATGCGTATTATAAGAATGCGGCAAAGGCCGGCGCCGAAACAGCGTCTCCTTTGCCGTTGGATCGAAAATGGTTATTCGGCGTTTAACAAAGATACTCCCTGGTTGATCAGTTCTTCCGCTGTGCTGAGACAGTACGCTGACAATTCAGAGTTATGAGCACCTTCCGAGTTTTCAACATAGCAGTAATCGAAGAACCACTGTGCTTTCCTATAAAGCTCCCGTACATCATTCAGCTGTTCTTCACTCATGTTTCCGTTTTGATTCGCTTCCGCCAGTGCTTTTTTGAAATCTGCCAGCATGTTTCCGATGCGGCTCTCTTCTGCTGTTATTCGGCTTTGGATATTCCGAACAAAAGTGATCATCTCATCGGTATCTTTCACGCCTAGATCCTTATGACATGTCAGGCAGTTCTGAAGCAGAGTCTTGTCATCCAAAGGGCTGACGAGCGTATGGCTGTGATAGATATTCTGTGACTTCGAATTTTGTACGACCGGCATATGACAGTCCGCACAGTTCAACTCACCAGCATGTTTACCCAAAAGAACGGTCTCCATCTCCGGATGCTGTACCTTGAGCATTTTCGCTCCAGTACTTTCCTGTGTCCAATCGGAGAATCCCATCAAGGTAAAATATTCGTACGTCTCATCCGGTGTCATCGTTTCGATGGAGGAATGAGGCATAGTAGTTTCTTTGGTTACCGGATCGAAGTAGTATTCAATATGGCACTGTCCGCAGGCCAAGATACCCGGATCGATCGTTGCTAAGTTATCCCCTAATGATTTGGTGATATAACTGTGTGTTACGGTGAGGTTCTCCTTGGGCTGAGTCCCATTTCCGGGATTGTTACCGTGACAGGTATAACAGCTGACCGTCTCACCCCCATTTCCCACAATCTGCGCGTACACCTCATCAAAGGGGCGGGAATATACCTCGACACCTTCATCGTTCACGAGTTTTGTGAAGTTCGGGGTTTTGCAGGTAAGGCAATTTGCCATGGCATGAGGCCTCTTCGTCTTTTCAACGTCGGTCAGAGTATAACTGTGACCCCTCGCACTGCCGTAATCCTTAGCAAACCCGTAGCCTTCATAAATCACAACAAGGTACGGGTCCAGTTCCAGATAATCAACGACCTCTTCGTTTTCTGCATTACTTCCCCAAGAAACGACGATATCCGGATAAACCGATTTCCAGTCATCTGCTGTTATGGTTCCGTCGGCGCTCGTTACGCTCGGCGATTCAACCTGTCTATAATCTATATCTTCGCGTGAAAGAGAACCCGCTTTATATCTGATCTCGTGTCCGCTGACAATACCAGCGAGGAACAGCACGGCCATGATCACGATAACTGCGCCGATAATCAGTTTTGCAGCCTGATTGCGTTTTTCCATACCTTACGCCTCCTTCTGAGCGACGGGACAAGGCGGAGTGATAACATTTGTCGGGCATTTCTCCGCGCATTTACCGCACTGAGTGCAGTTTTCGTACGTAACATGAGCTAGATTACCTTCCACATGAATCGCATCAAAACTGCACTGCTTCGTGCACAGCGCACAGCCGATGCAGCCTGCGGAGCAGACTTTTTTCACCTGTGGACCTTTGTCTCGGTTCATGCACTGCACCGCGACATGTTTGCTCTCCGGAATGAGTTCGATGAGTCCTTTCGGACAAGCTTTAACGCACAAGCCGCACCCGACGCAGAGTTTTCGGTTCACAACAGCCACACCGTCGATAATCTGAATTGCACCTTGTGGGCAGACATTCACACAGGAGCCGAGTCCCATACAGCCATAATCGCAGTTTTTGAGATTCAGCCCACCGAGTGCAGCCGATCGGCAATCGTGAATCCCGACATAATTGCCTTGCAATCCAGATGCCTGACAGGTGCCTTTACAGCGAACAAAAGCGATTTTACGCTCTCCGAACGCAGCGTCACTGCCCATGATTCCTCCGATTTTTTCGGCTACTGGCGCGCCGCCGACGGGACAGACATTGACCGGAACTTCACCTGATACAATCGCTGCTGCAGCTGCATCACATCCCGCATATCCGCAAGCCCCGCAGTTGTTTCCAGGCAGACAGTTGCGAACCTCTGCCTCGCGTTCATCGACTGGAACATGGAACTTCTTTCCGGTAAACACTAGCCCAGCACCGACAACGATACCGATAACGGTGATGACCACCGTTGTAATCAAAATAGTAAGAATAGGGCTCATTGTCCTACCCCCTTCAATGCCGCTTCAATTGCTGGCTGCAGTTCTGAAAATCCCATAAAAGCGATGGACATCAGAGCTGCGGCAAGCATGACGACCGGTGCTCCGCGGACCGGTGCTGGTAAATCATCCTCATTGATTCGTGAGCGAATGCCAGCGAGCAGAACGATCGCGATCGTATAACCGACTCCTGTGCCCAATCCGGAAAAGACACTCTCGACGAAGTTGTAACCAAACTTATCGATATTGTCAATTGCTATACCGAGAACCGCACAGTTGGTCGTAATGAGCGGCAGATAAATTCCGAGCGCCTTATAGACCGACGGAGATGTTTTTTTAAGGAACATCTCAACGATTTGAACGAGTGCAGCAATCACCAGTATGAAGACGATCATCTTCATAAACTCCAAGTGAAGAGGAACCAGGATTCCCGTATACAGGAGACTCGCCACTGCGGATGCAATAGTTATAACAAAGATTACGGCTCCGCCCAGCGACGCAGATGCTTTGATCTGACGGGATACGCCCAGGAAAGAGCAAATGCCGAGGAACTGATTCAAAACAACGTTTGAGATCAACGCATTCAGAATGACTATCAGAACTAAGCGAATCATTTCGTTTCCTCCTTTGCCCCTTCGCAGCGCATTGCGCATTTTGCACAGCAGCCGTCACATCCGTCACTCTCAACAAGCTCACGCTGACGTGTTTTGATCCCAATTGCGTTCATAATGATGATGAACAGCCCAATTACCAGGAACGCTCCTGGCGGCTGGATCATCATACCGACTGCATATTCCTGTGGAAAAATAGTAAACCCGAAAGCGGTGCCTGCTCCGAGCAGTTCCCTAACAAGACCGGCAAGCGTAAGAGCAACGGTAAACCCGAGACCCATTCCGATACCGTCCATGACAGAGAGTCCCGGAGTATGTTTGTTTGCATATGCCTCTGCCCGACCGAGAATAATGCAGTTGACAACGATCAGGTCGATATAAGTGCCGAGTGCTACGTCAACATCTGGCAGATACGCCTTGATCAGTAACTTGACAACCGTAACAAGCGAAGCAACAATTACGATATAAGCAGGCAATCTGACTTCATCAGGGATGACATTACGCATGACGGAGATTAGAAAATTGGACAAGATCAAAACCGCCAGCGTCGAGAGACCCATACTGATTCCGTTGATTGCCGCAGTCGAGACTGCCAGCGTGGGGCACATGCCAAGCATCAGAACGAGCGTTGGATTCTCTTTGATTAGGCCGTTATACAGCCGTTCCAAATAGGGATTTTTCATTTTTACCTGCCCCCCTCCATTATTACGGTCTGGAAGAAGTCGAGACCCGCGTTAACAGCATTCAGGACCGACTTCGAGGTGACAGTCGCACCCGAGATAATGTCGACGCCGACAGTATCCGCTTGTCCTGTGAACTGATCTTTAAATACTGGTTCATCTGCTTTTGATCCCTTGCCGGGAGTCTCATTCAGTTCAATAAACGCGATTTTGTTAATTGTCCCGTTCGGTGTTACTCCAAGTGCAAGTTTCAGCGGTGGATTATACGCATTACGATTAGTAATTGCGAATACATAACCAACTGTACCGCCGTTTGCGTCAACGGCTTCAAACACTTCGTCGATTGTCGTTGTTCCAAATTTCCCGGAACCGTAAGTGGCGCCATCCAGTTGTTCAAGCACTTTCTGCGCCGCGTCTATCTCTTTGAAATCCGCAGCATTCTCGCAGACGACCGTATAGGATTCACGCTTCTTTTTCAGTTCATTTGCTTCGATTGGATCTTTGGTCATCGAGAATACGCCCGAAAGCGCGACACCAGCAAGTGCGGCTATGAGTGTCAACGCTATCACAGGTTTAGGAATACGCTTCAGAAGCGGTAGTTTTGCAACACCTTCCGCCTTTAAGATTGCACTCTTGCGATACGCATAAGGTTTCGGGACGATATAAAGGTCGATGATAGGTGTGAACAGGTTCGCTATGATGATCGAATAACTGAAAGAGTCAGCACTTTTTCCGAAGATACGGAACAATGCACCAAGCACGCCGATCAAACAACCGTATACGAGTTGACCGAGACGGCTCACCGGAGAGGTTGTATAATCGGTTGCCATGAAGAATGCTCCCATCACCACTCCGCCGCTACAGAGCTGAGCAGCAAGATAACCAGGGTCAAATCCTTGCCCGCCGAACAGTGCGAGGCAGATGGTAAATCCGCCAACTACAGAGAAGCAGATCTCACCGTGAATTACATCCAGTCCCCACAGAACCAGGCCTCCTATCAACAGCGCCAGAATTGAGCTCCCGATCACGCCTCCTCCAGTGCCGAGGAACATCCTGGTCACATTGACCATGCTACCTCCTTTAAGCATCGCAACAGGTGTAGCAGAAGACAATGCGTCCACTCCGATTGCATTTATACCGGGATAGTTGGTCATGCCATTGCTGAATGAAAGAAGCAGGAAGCACCGGGCAGCCAAAGCCGGGTTGATGAAATTCCGTCCTAAACCTCCGAAGCAGCATTTCACGACCAGAATCGCAAATACCGAACCGACGACAGGAAGGATTACCGGCGTCTGGGGGGATAGGCATAATGCAAGCAGCAAACCGGTCACTGCAGCGCTTCCGTCCCAGATTGTGATCCTGCGCCGTGTGGCAAGACAGAACAGTAACTCAGTCAGGATTGCAGAACCGACAGACGCAAGGATGATCCACAGAGCATTGA